>ENA-ORTZ01000919-ORTZ01000919.1-human-gut-metagenome-genome-assembly--contig:-NODE-919-length-20146-cov-33.310238_pt1 | contig 20146 bp, 19 predicted proteins | sample MGYA00242075_ERZ509199 | MGnify/ENA primary metagenome ERZ509199 (study PRJEB26280, sample SAMEA2338824) | human gut metagenome | biome: human gut; feature: human-associated habitat; material: faeces...
ACATGCATGTAGAGATGGTAGACGGTGTCGGATAGAAATCCTGCACCTGCTCCGGCATATATCCCAGATCTCGCAGATACTCTGCAAGCTCTATCGCCTCTTTAAGTGTTGAGCCTGGGTGTGATGACATGAGATAAGGCACAAGATACTGCTCCTTGCCTATTTTTTTATTCATATCCTTGTATGCCTTCACAAAGCTGTCGTACACCTCTACACTCGGCTTTCCAAGCCTGCTCAAAACAGCATTGGAGATGTGCTCCGGAGCTACCTTGAGCTGTCCGCTGACATGATACTCACACAGCTCACGAAGAAACGTCTTGTCTTTATCATACATCAGATAATCAAACCTGATACCTGAACGGATAAACACTTTTTTCACCTTTGGCAGTGCACGAAGCTCTCTAAGAAGCTGTATATAGTCACTATGGTCAACTATCAGGTTTTTGCACGGCTTAGGAAACAGGCACTGCTTTGTAGGACATGCACCCCTTGTGAGCTGCTTTTTACATGCCGGCTGCCTGAAATTGGCTGTAGGACCACCAACATCATGGATATAGCCCTTAAAGTCCTTATCCTGCGTGATAAGCTTTGCCTCTTCTATGATCGACTCATGACTTCTTGTCTGGATTATCCTGCCCTGATGGAAGGTCAGTGCACAGAAGTTACAGCCTCCAAAGCAGCCTCTGTTGCTGATAAGAGAAAACTTCACCTCGCTTATAGCAGGCACTCCGCCTGCCTCCTCGTAGCTCGGATGATAAGTCCTCATATAAGGGAGTGCATAGACCTCATCCATCTCCTCCTGCGACAACGGCTTTTGCGGTGGATTCTGCACCACAAGCGTAGAGTTGTCATACGGCTCTATGAGCCTCTTTGCACAGAAAGGATCAGTATTGCAGTACTGTATGTAAAAGCTTCTTGCAAACTCCCTCTTGTCCTCTTTTATAACGTCATAATCCGGAAGCTCAATCGCATCATATATGATATCCCTGTCCTTTGTCTTGAACACGGTACCATCTATAAACGTGATATCCTTTACATCCATACCACTGTCGAGCGCATCCGCTATCTCGATGATGCTTCTTTCTCCCATGCCATATGAAATGAGATCCGCACCGGAGTCTAAAAGAATTGAACGCTTGACTTTATTTGACCAGTAATCATAATGTGCCATGCGCCTAAGGCTCGCCTCGATGCCGCCTATTATGATAGGGATTTTTTTATAAGTATGGCGTATCAGGTTACAGTACACAACGGTCGCATAATCAGGTCTCTTTCCCATCACGCCACCCGGTGTAAAGGAATCCTTTGCTCTTCTTTTCTTTGAAACCGAATAATGGTTTACCATGGAATCCATATTGCCTGCTGATACCAAAAAACCAAGACGCGGCACTCCGAGTATGGATATAGACTCATCATCCTTCCAGTCGGGCTGTGAAATGATGCCAACCGTATAGCCATGTGCCTGCAGCAGCCTTGCAATTATTGCATGTCCAAATGACGGATGATCCACATATGCATCCCCGCAGACATACACAAAATCAAGCTGCTCAATGCCCTCATCTATCATATCCTGTTTTGAAATCGGTAAAAAACCATTACTCATATCATACCTCATAATTAAAAATTATTTTATTTGCCGGATTTTATCTGCATAAGCATATCCGTTTCAGCCTGTGTCAAAGCTCTGTAAGACCCTGTTTTAAGGTCATCAGGCAGCTTAAGCGGTCCCATGGATATTCTCTTTAAATAGATTACCCTTTTCCCAAGCGCCTCAAACATCCGCTTGACCTGATGGAACTTTCCTTCTGTTATCGTAAGCTCAATCTCGGATACGCTGCCGCTTTTTTTAATAACAAGCTCCGCAGGCTTTGTAGGTCTTTCCTCACCTATATCAATGCCCTCTTTAAACCTGATGATATCATCCCAGGTCACCTCACCATCGATACGTGCATAGTAAGTCTTTGCCACATGCTTTGAAGGGCTTAAGAGCTCGTGCGAAAGCGCTCCATCATTTGTGATAAGCAAAAGCCCCTCCGTGTCTATATCAAGCCTTCCGACAGGAAACAGATCATCATGCACAGCATCCGTGATATAGTCCATGACAGTCTCATACACATTATCACAGGTCGCAGAAACACAGCCTGATGGCTTATTTAACAGGTAATACTCATACCTTTGATACTTAACTATTCTGCCGTTAACTGATACCTCGTCGGCATCAGTATCTACCTTTGTCTCAGGTTTGACGGCCACCGTGCCATTTATGGCTATCTGTCCGGTCTTTATAAGCTTTTTTACCTCAGAGCGTGTGCCAAGCCCCATCTCTGATAAAAATTTATCTAATCGAATCATATTGATATTTCTCTCCACATATACTGTCACATGAGTAAAAACAAACTTAAAAAATTACTGTTTATCGCTTTTATACTGCTATTTTGTATTTATTACATATTGTTTCCGGCACAGGTAAGTACGTGCGCTAAAGCAGGCATAATGCTATGGTTCAACCAGATATTTCCGCTTCTATTTATATTTACGATTTTATCTAACCTGATTATCTCAACAAATGTGCTGCAAAACATTCCCCAAAAGCATATCATGCTTTTTACATACATAATAGGCATAATATTTGGATTCCCGATAGGAGCAAAGCTCACAGCAGATTTTTGTTCCAAAGGATACATAGATAAAAATCACAGGGAAATACTGAGTGCACTGGCAAACCATTTCAGCCTTCCCTTTATCATTACCTATGCACTGTCCGAGCAGCTTGGCATATGCAGCAACTTCAGCATTTATCTTGTGTCACTGTATCTGCCATCTGCTATAGGAATGATAGCTATGCTTTCGATTAACAAAAACAAAAGCTTAACACAAAAAATTCCGGCTCAAGGATTTAAGCTTAACATGCAAATCGTTGATGCCGGAATAATGAAAGGGTTTGAAACCCTTATAAAACTCTGTGGATATATTGTATTGTTCTCTATAGTCTCACGTATCCCACAGACAATTGCCCAAAAGGCTGACTGCAGCATGCCGCTGTCGGCAGACATAATAGGTGCCTTTTTTGAAACCACTAACGGTATCGGCATAGTCTGCGGTCTATGCATCCCACGCACCCTGTCAATAGTGCTGTGCATTGCACTTCTGTCATTTGGCGGTGTATCATGCATGGTCCAGACCAAATCAATATTCCGGGATACAGGCTTTAGGCTTTACAGATACATACTGCTTAAGGCAGCCATGAGCATACTCTCATGCCTGTTATGTATTATCCTATTTCGCATCCTCATCTAAATCGGAAATATTGGTGATTTCTATGTCATCATCAGATGTATCTGTATCTGAAGCTGCCTCATTGTCAGACGACTCTGCTCCTGCAGCTTCATCGCCATTCTCTTCCGGTGGGAAAAGCTCAGCTCTGTTTGCTGCAACAACATCCTCAAACTGCTGCAGTGAACTTATAAGGCTGTCATATCTGGCCTTTGAAGTCTCAATAGAGCCTGTTAAGATGTCCTCAATGCTCTTAAGCTGGCTGTCCGTATATGCCATGGCACTCATTCTGAGATTATTTGCATCGTTTGTGGCACTGTCAAGTATCTCCTGTGCCTGCTTTGTTGCAATCTGCACTACCTCATTTGCCTGAGCATATGCCTGCTGCATAATCTGATGCTCACTGACAAGCTCATTTGTCTGAATCTGAGCCTGCGCGATTATCTGATCAGCCTTCGCCTGTGCATCAGCAAGGATAGCCTCCTTATTACTGATAATCTTCTGATATCTCTTGACTTCCTCAGGGGTCTTTGTACGAAGCTCTGAAAGAAGCTCCTCTAACTGTTCACGATTGACAAGAATCTTGTTTCTTGAAATAGGTGACGGCTTGCAGCCATCAATATAGTCTTCGATTTCTTCAATAATCTGTTCCATTTTACTGCTCATAAATACTGTCTCCTTACCTGGTAATATTGTATTTAGCATAAATTCTATCAATGAACTGTTCAGGTACGAACTTTGATATATCTCCTCCGTATGATGCAAATTCCTTGACAATTGTAGAGCTTAAATATGAATAATTAAGGCTCGAAGTGAGAAAAACCGTCTCTATTTCCGGATTCTGCACTCCGTTAGCCTGTGCAATCTGCAGCTCATACTCAAAATCTGTCACTGCACGCAATCCTCTTATTATGATTGTTGCATTGATTTCCTTCATGTAGTCAACTAAAAGTCCTTCGAAGCACCCTACCCTGACATTTGGTATGTGTGCTGTCATTTCCTTTATCATACTAACACGTTCTTCCAAAGAAAACAACGAGTTTTTTGCACTATTATTGAGTACTCCGACAACCAGCTCGTCAACTATTCTGGCTGAACGCTCTATTATATCCAAGTGTCCAAATGTCACCGGATCAAAGCTTCCCGGATAAATTCCTACCTTCATATTGTATCTCCTATGCACGCTTTATGAAAACATGCTTGTTTGTTTTATAAATTTTTTCTTTGACTATCTCATAGCCAAGCTCTGTGAGATAATCAAAATCAGTATCGTTTGAAGCCTCAACCACGATAAGTGTATCATCCTTTAATATATCGCTGTCCGAAAGTGTAATAAGCACTTCCTTTTCAAGCTCCTTATTGTATGGCGGGTCCATAAACACGATATCAAATTTGTATTTGCCCTCAAGTGTACGTACTGCCGTGACAGCATCCGTCATCATGAGCCTTGAGACCTTATCAAACTTTGTAAAATGGATATTGTCCTCGATGCATGAGGCGGCTTTTCTTGAATTCTCCACAAATACAGCATAAGCTGCACCACGGCTTAGTGCTTCAAGTCCTATCTGTCCGCTTCCCGCAAACAGATCTAAAAAATATGCTCCCGGAACATCAAACTGCATGACATTAAAAAGAGTCTCCTTCGTCTTGTCAGTAGTCGGTCTTGTATCTTTTCCCTCAATAGTCTTTAGAGGGAGGCTTCTCGCCGTTCCTGCTATTATTCTCATACTTTTCTCCCTGTTATAGTCTATTTCTGGTCCTTTAAGACGTCCTTATTCTTTGCAATATAGTCAATAAGTGAAACAACTGTGAGCACAAGTGCCACATAAATGAGGATTGTTCCAAGGATATTTAACCAGCCAAGCTGTAGATTGATATTAAAAATAATAACAATAACCATAAGCATCTGGAAGGTTGTCTTAAACTTTCCCCAGTAGCTTGCTGCAATGACAATTCCATTGTCTGATGCAACGAGTCTGAAACCGCTTATGATAAACTCTCTTGCAATGATAATAAGCACAACCCATACAGGGATAAGCTTTAAATCAACAAGGCATATCATTGCGGAGCACACAAGCAGCTTGTCTGCAAGCGGATCCATAAACTTGCCGAAATTTGTAACAAGATTGTATTTTCTTGCAATTTTTCCGTCAGCCATATCGGTCAGACTTGCAATGATAAATATCGCAAGCGCTATATAATTTCCGTATCCGTCAAAAAACGGTGAAATAAGGAAAAATACAAAAAACGGAATAAGTATCACTCTTAAGATTGTAAGTTTGTTTGGTAAATTCATTTTACAAGTTCTCCTATCAAATCATATTCATACGCACCGGTCACCATAACCTTGCATATATCGCCGGTCATAAGTGTCTCATCAGTGTTGATGAATATATATCCGTCAACATTCGGTGCATCTCTGTATGTACGGCCGATATATGCATTTTCATCAGCCACCTTACCCTCTATGAAAACATATAATTCTTTACCCTTTAGTGTCTCATTTTTATCAAAAATGACCTCTTCCTCAAGCTCCATGACATCTGCCTGCCAGTCAGCCTTTATATCCTCATCTATCTGGTCAGGCATTGCAGCTGCCTTTGTGCCCTCCTCCGGGGAATACGTAAAGGCTCCCAGACGGTCAAACTCCATATCATTTACAAACTGCATAAGCTCCTCGTGATTATCCTGTGTCTCACCCGGGAAGCCACATATAAGGGTGGTCCTTAGTGTGATATCAGGTATTCTCTCACGCAGCATTCTGATACGCTCCATAAGCTCAGCCTTTGTTGTTTTTCTGCCCATGCGCCTTAAAATATCGTCATTGCAGTGCTGGATTGGCATATCCAGATAATGGCATACCTTCTCATCCTTTATCATGGACTCTATAAGCTCATCGTATATCTCCTCAGGATAGCAGTACATAATCCTTATCCAGAACAGCCCGCTTATCTTATTGAGCTCATCCAAAAGCCTATGAAGTGACTTCTCACCATACAAATCCACTCCGTAAAGTGTGGTCTCCTGGGCAACAAGTATAAGCTCTTTTGCTCCATGCTCCACAAGGCTCTTCGCCTGCTCAATCAAATCCTCCATCGGCACACTTCTGTAACGGCCTCTGACAGATGGAATGACACAGTAGGTACAGTTTTTATTGCACCCCTCTGCTATCTTAAGGTAAGCGAAATGCCCTCCTGTGGTGACAATACGCTTTGTCTTTATGCTGGGAAGGCCCTCTAAGGTGTGCAGATTGCTGTATCTGTGTTTTTCAAGTGTCTCATGGACAGCTTCAACTATAGTATCATATGAATTGGTGCCAAGTATGGCATCAACCTCTGGGATTTCCTTAAAAATCTCATCCTTGTATCTTTGTGCCAGACAGCCTGTCACAATAAGTGATTTGCATTTGCCTGTCTCCTTATACTGAGCCATCTCGAGAATTGTATTGATACTCTCCTCCTTTGCATCACCTATGAAGCAGCAGCTATTTACGATAATGATATCAGCCTGCGTCTCATCATCGGTCATCTCAATGCCGTCATTTGCAAGCATGCCTATCATATACTCTGAATCCACAAGGTTTTTATCGCATCCAAGCGAAATAAATAATAATTTCATAGTACCTCTCAAATGTAAGTATTTACAATTAAAGGGAAAGACAAAACAGCCTTTCCCCTCCTAGATTAAGCCTCTTCGCCTTCGTTTAAATCCTCATCATCTGAGACGATTCTGACAGCTCCCGTGTACAGCTCCTCTACAGCAATAGATAATGGCTTATTGCACTTAGGGTGTGCGATAAGCGGTTCTGCACCATCAATAATCTGACGTGCACGCTTTGCTGCAGCAATAACGATAGAATAACGGCTGTTTACTACCGGCTCTTCACCTATCTCTACATTGTTGTTTACTACCTTCATTAACTCTACATACGATGGATGTATCATATTATTTATCTCCTTTCGAAAAGCTTAAAAGCTCTTTTCTCATTTTATTTATAAAATCTATATTTGATGATACCAGATAATCCTGATTCTTTTTTGTGTCGTCAGAGCTGTGGATGATATCATTCACAAGCTCTACACAATCGTCAAGCTTATCATTTACCACTAAATAATCATATTTCTCTATGCCTAAAGACTCCTCATATGCTCTTGAAAGTCTCTGTGCACAGACCTCTTTTGTCTCTGTGCCTCTTCCTACAAGCCGGTCCTTAAGCTCATCTGCACTCGGCGCTGACACAAACATAAGCACCGTATCAGGAAACTGCTTCTTTATCTTTAAAGCTCCCTGGATTTCTATCTCAAGAATCACATTCTTTCCGGCGCTAAGCTGCTCATTGACATATGACTTTGGTGTGCCGTAGTAATGATCTACATACTTGGCATACTCAAGCAGTCCATCTGCCTTTATCATCTGTTCAAATTCTTCCTCTGAAATAAAGAAATACTCTCTGCCATGCTCCTCACCCGGCCTTGGACCTCTGGTAGTGGCTGATACGCTCAGTGCATAATCATCACCATGCTTTGCCATAAGCTCCTTCATGATAGTACCCTTTCCGGAACCCGAAAAGCCTGAAAAAACAACTAATTTTCCTGTGTTACTCATCACAATCTCCTAAAATTACTCAATATTTTGAATCTGTTCCCTGACCTTTTCTATATCAGTTTTAAGACTGATGCCTGTGTCAGAAATCTTAAGATCATTGGACTTTGAAAGGATGGTATTCGCCTCACGGTTCATCTCCTGTGCGAGGAAATCAAGCTTTCTTCCCACACTGCCACCGGCATTTAGCGAATCCTTCATGGAAAGGATATGGCTTTTGAGCCTGACTGTCTCCTCATCCACACAGATCTTGTCCGCAAAAATAGTGACCTCCTGGGCTATTCTTGAATCATCAAGCTGATTGTCTGCAAGCAGCTCTCTTAGCTTTTCCTCAAGACGCGCACGGTATTCGACAATAATCTGTGGCGAACGCTCCTCAATGAAATCAACATATGATACCATATTATCGAGCTTTTCGCAAAGGTCTTTTTTAAGATTTTCTCCCTCGCGCACGCGGCTTTCAACAAATGGCTCAAATGCACCGCGAAGAGCCTTCTCAAGACTGCTCCACAGCTCATCCTCATCTACAGGCTGCTCCTCCATCGCAAATACCTCCGGATATCTCGACAGCGTGCTCACTCTTATATCATTCTCCAGTCCGAATTCCTCCGCCATCTGATTAAGATACTTAAGATATTCTCCCGCGAGAGCCTTATTATACTGCAATGAGAGATTATTTTCTGTAAAATCCTCATATGTGATATAAATATCGACCTTGCCACGCTCTATGTACTCCTTAAGCAGAGTCCTTATTGCACTCTCGAAGAAATTGAGCTTTTTAGGCATCTTGATATTGACATCCAGATATCTGTGATTTACAGATTTTACCTCAACTGTAATCTTACGGCTTGCATCTGCGTACTCGTATCTGCCAAAGCCGGTCATACTTTTAATCATAATTTTTCCTTTCGCATATGCATAGATGAGTTTATTATATAACTCCTTGAGATTTTCGTCAAATATATTATAATATAAATATTCATGATTATAAATATTCAGCAACTTAGAATATTTACAGGAAATAAGGAGGAACATCATGGCTTTAGACGGAATAGTCATTTCAAATATAGTTGCAGAGCTAAACAGCACGATACTAAACTCAAAAATCAGTAAAATCGCAGAACCTGAGGCAGATGAGCTGCTTCTTACCCTAAAGGGACCAAACGGCTCGTTCAGGCTTTCGATGTCTGCAAGTGCATCGCTTCCATTCATCTACCTGACACCCACAAATAAGGTAAGCCCTCTCACTGCCCCTACATTTTGCATGGTTTTAAGAAAGCATATAGCAAACGGACGCATCACAAAGATTTACCAGCCGGGCATGGAGCGTATCATAAACTTTGAAATCGAGCACTTAAACGAGATGGGCGATCTATGCCACAAGGTGCTTATTATCGAGCTGATGGGCAAATATTCAAACATCATCTTTACCGACTCCGATGGTACGATAATAGACAGTGCCAAGCGTATTCCCGCATCCGTAAGCTCTGTGCGTGAGGTGCTTCCGGGCAGAGCCTACACCATCCCCGCGACACAGGAGGATAAATATAATCCTCTGACTGTAGATTCGAAGCAGTTTGTGGATATTATATCAGCAAAGCCGCTTACTGTTTCAAAGGCTATCTACTCATCCTTTTCCGGCATCAGCCCCCTTGTGGCAAATGAGCTGGCTCACAGGGCAGGCCTTGACGCGGACTCCCCTGTAGCTGCCTATTCACACGATGAGCTTTTGCACCTGGGAAGCAACTTCACATGGATGATGGAGGACATAAAAAATAATCGTTTTACGCCGAATATCGTGCGTGACGGCAATGAACCAAAGGAATTTTCTTCAATAGAGCTGACTCAGTATAGCGATTTAACGGTCACAAAATATGAATCTATATCAGAGGTTTTAGAGCTTTACTACTCTGAGAGAAACACCTATACACGTATACGTCAGAAGTCAGCCGACCTGAGAAAACACGTAAATACCCTCCTGGAGCGAAACCAGAAGAAATATTCCCTGCAGATGAAGCAGCTTAAGGACTCCGAAAAACGCGAAAAGTACAAGGTGTACGGCGAGCTTATCAACGCATTCGGCTACGGACTTACACCGGACGACAAGTTTCTTGAAGCTGCAAACTATTATGATGACAACAAAATCATCAAAATCCCTATCGACAACACAAAAACTCCTGCCGAGAACGCGCAGAAATACTTTGACAAATACGGAAAGATGAAGCGTACTGCCGAAGCATTGAACGAGCTGATTCTTGAAACAAAAGGCCAGATAGACCATCTCGAATCAATTCAGAATTCACTGGATATCGCCTTAAGCGCAGACGACCTCGTCCAGATAAAGGATGAGCTGATAGAATACGGTTTTATCAAAAAAGGAAAGGGTTCAAAGAAACAGAAGGTAAAGAGCAAACCCTTCCACTATATCTCATCAGACGGCTTTGATATGTACGTTGGCAAAAACAACTACCAGAACGATGAGCTCACCTTCAAGCTGGCAACCGGAAACGACTGGTGGTTCCACGCCAAGGGCATGCCCGGCTCACATGTCATTGTAAAAGCTGAAAACAAAGAGCTGCCGGACAGCACCTTTGAGGAGGCCGGCAAGCTCGCAGGCTACTACTCAAAGGGCAAAAATGCCGACAAGGTAGAGATAGACTATCTGCAAAAGAAAAATGTCAAAAAGCCAAACGGTGCCGCAGCCGGCTTTGTCGTGTATTACACAAACTATTCTCTCACGATTCACCCGGATATATCCGATATCAGGCAGATTGAGTAAGCAGATTATACTTATTTCATAACAATTTCATAACCATTCCAAAACGCTTAAAGTAAAAAAGCTGATATACACATGCATAGTCCTGCATGCTATATCAGCTTTTATTTTAGCCATTTAAGCTCATCACAGATTCATTCTCTTTAATTGTTCTTTTGCAAATTCATCCATTTTCTTTTTCAGTATTCTGTTTTCCGGTGTACAAAGCGCCGGGTCTGCTTCAAGCACCTCATCCACCATCTCAGATGCTTCCTTTAGCACATCGCTGTCCTGATACACATCCGCAAGAGCAAACGCAAGGTCTCCACTCTGCCTGATTCCAAAGAAATCCCCGGGACCTCTGAGCTTTAAATCCTCACTTGCTATATAAAAGCCATCATTTGATTTATTTAGTATCTCCAGACGTTTTTTTGATTTCTTTGAATTTGATGAATTGATGAAAATGCAATACGACTGTGCATCCCCCCTGCCTACACGGCCTCTTAGCTGATGAAGCTGTGCAAGTCCAAACCTGTCTGCATTCTCTATCATCATGACAGTTGCATTGGGCACATTTACACCAACCTCCACGACTGTTGTGGACACAAGCACCTGCGACTCATTATTTGCAAAGCGCTGCATCACCTCATCCTTTGCCTTGCTCTTCATCCTGCCGTTAAGCACATCTACCGTGATATCCTTTGGCAGTGCCGCTTTAAGCACATTTGCATAATCTGTGACATTTTCCCCTTCCGAGTTTTCGGTTTCCTCCACAAGAGGACATATAACATACGCCTGATGACCGGCTCTCACCTGCTCCTCGATGAAGCTGTAGGCCTTTGGCCTGAATGCCGTGCCAACCACACAGTTCTTGATCGGAAGCCTCTTTGCCGGCACCTCATTTATGACAGAGATATCCATATCACCGTATATGATTATTGCTAACGTACGCGGTATCGGAGTGGCACTCATCACAAGTATATGTGGCTTTCTTCCCTTATCCGAGAAGCTCTCCCTCTGCTTCACACCAAATCTGTGCTGCTCATCTGTGATAACAAGCGACAGATTGGAAAAATCCGCTTTCTCCTGTATGAGCGCATGAGTGCCTATAATAAGCGCATTTTTCTCGTTTTCAAGGCACGCATAGGCTTCTCTTTTCTGCTTTGCCGTCATGGAGCCGGTAAGAAGCACAACAGGACTGTCAAGTCCAAACTGACCAACCAGTGAGCAAAACGTCTCATAATGCTGGTTTGCAAGCACCTCCGTCGGAGCCATAATAGCAGACTGATAGCCACATTTTGACGCCCACGCCATAAGAAGAAAAGCAACAATCGTCTTTCCTGAGCCCACATCGCCCTGAATAAGCCTCTGCATCACATAAGGGCTTTTAATATCCTGCTTTATCTCATCTATCGTCTTCTTCTGCGCGCCTGTCAGCTCATACGGAAGCTTCTCAATCAGTCCGTCTATAAAAGCATCATCCGTAAACTCAAACTCATTTTTGTCCTTCTGCTGCCTTTTATTCTGATACCGCATGCCCATGATAAAGAGAAAAAACTCATCAAAAACAAGCCGTCTTCTTGCCTCCACAAGAGCGTCAAAGTCATCAGGGAAATGTATCTGCTTCATAGCATAATTATACTCGCAAAAACCGTATCTGTGCCTTATATCCTTAGGCAGGTAATCTGACAGCAGTGTATCATGTGACAAAGTCTCCTTTATCGTCTTGACTATCAGATTGTTTGTCACACCGCTTGTCACGGAATACACAGGCTGCAGTGTATCGCGTATAGCCTCGTACTTTTGCACCTCATACACCACAGGCTGCTCCATGACATATCTGCCGCCCTTTGGCTTAATATGTCCGTAAAATATAAGATGTCTCCCCTGCACAAGCTGTGCCTTAAGGTATGGCATACGGTACCATACCAGCAGTATCATATGCCCGGGCGAGCCGATATCCTGCAATGTAATCTGCATTCTCGCTGTATTTTTCACTACAGGTGCCTTTTTAATCACAGCATGGATGGCATAGGTGCTGCTTACGTTTACATTATTCAGTTCATCAATATCCGTTATTTCCGGAAACTTTACATAATCCCGGGGAAAATGAAGGAGTATATCACCAACGGTGTATACTCCCATTTTAGCAAATGCTTTTTGTGTTTTTTCCCCGATTCCCTTAACCGAGGTAATCGGTGAAGCTATATCCATATTTGCTCCTAAATATAATAAATGTCATTTATATTCTTTAAAAGGCTTTACTCTACAGAAATAACATAATAGTAGATTGGCTGTCCGCCATCGTTGACCTCAACCTCTACATCAGGATATTTCTCTTCGATTGCTGCCGCAAGCTCATTAGCTGAGTCCTCATCAGAATCACTTCCGAAATAGATGCTGACAATCGCTGAATCCTCATCTACCATAGCATCTACCATCTCAAGTGTGGTAGCCATTAAGTCTGTTCCAACAGAAAGGATGCTCTTGTCGCCGATTCCCATGAAGTCGTTCTGCTTGATGGTTTTTCCGTCAATCTCAGTATCGCGGACTGCATATGTCACCTGTCCTGTCTTGACATTTTCTATCTCAGCCATCATCAGCTCTTTATTCTCCTCGGCACTGTGGTCAGGGATATAATTTACGAGCGCTGTGATACCCTGTGGGATAGTCTTTGTAGGGATAACAATAATCTGTTTATCCTCAACAAGGTCTACTGCCTGGTTTGCAGCCATGATGATATTCTTGTTGTTTGGCAGGATAAATACTGTCTTTGCATTTACATGCTCGATAGCGTTGAGCATATCCTCTGTGCTAGGGTTCATGGTCTGACCACCCTCTATGAGATAGTCCACTCCAAGGCCTCTGAACACTTCATTCATGCCTTCTCCGATTGAAACAGATACAAAGCCCATTTCCTTTGCAGGCATGTTATTTGTCTTTTCATCAGCCTGAGCAGCTTCATAAGCCTCTTCCTCAGCCTTCTGCTGTGCTGCAAGCTTCTGTGAATCCTTGATGAGCTTTTCCTGATGTTCCTCACGCATATTGTCGATCTTTATCTTGCTGAGTGAGCCGAAGGTAAGTGCCTTCTGCAGTGCAAGTCCAGGGTCGTTTGTATGTACGTGAGTCTTTACGATCTCATCGTCAGCTACAACGACTATAGAGTCACCGATTGACTCGAGGAATGCCTTGTATGCGTGCTCCTCATTGTCTGACATTGGCGCATTGAGTACAATAATAAACTCTGTGCAGTAACCAAACTTAATCTCTGCCTCTGTCTCAGCCGAAATCTTTGCAGGAGCTGCTCCTGTTGGTGCGCCCTCGATTGTATAATCAATCTCCTTGCCGATAAGAGCATCATATGCTCCCTTTAATACCTGAACAAGTCCCTGTCCGCCTGAATCAACAACACCTGCCTGCTTTAATACTGGAAGCATCTCCGGTGTCTGGTCAAGCACATACTCAGCCTGCTTTATAACCTCTTCAACAAATGTGACAACATCCTCTGTTTCGTCTGACAGCTCCAGAGCCTTTTCTGCTGCGCCCTTTGCCACTGTAAGGATAGTTCCCTCCTTTGGCTTCATAACTGCCTTGTAAGCTGTCTCAACCGCCTTCTGGCATGCCTCACAAAGAATAGTGACATCTATCTCATCGTATTCCTTTATAACCTTGCAGAAGCCTCTGAAAAGCTGTGATAAGATAACACCCGAGTTTCCTCTGGCACCTCTTAAAGAGCCTGATGAAATAGCCTTTGCAAGCTCTGCCATGGTAGGCTCTGTGAGCGAGCTGACCTCCTTGGCCGCAGACATGATTGTCATTGTCATATTTGTTCCGGTATCACCATCCGGTACCGGGAATACATTCAGCTCATTTATCCAGTCTTTCTTTGAATCAAGATTCTTGGCTCCCGCAAGAAACATCCTTGCAAGGAGCTTTGAATTAATGCTTGTGATCTCCACTTTTTGTAGTCCTCCTTAATCAATTACCCTTACGCCCTCAACGTAAATATTGATCTTTGCAATTTTCATTCCTGTAAATGACTCAACCTTGTACTTAACCGTCTCGATAAGATTGTCCGAAACAGTGCCGATCGAAATACCATACGCTACTATTACATGGAAATCAATCGTAATTTCGTTGTTCTCATCTACCTTTACATTTATTCCATGGTTCAGGTAATCTCTCTTTAAAAGCTTTACAAGACCATCCTTCATGTTGACCGCTGCCATGCCTACTATTCCAAAGCACTCTACAGCTACAGAGCCTGCATAGGTTGCAATAACATCTGTATCAATTAAAATTTGTCCATATTGGGTATCCATCTGTCCCTTCATAATATATACCTCCATCATATTGTGACGTAGCTAATGTTATTATACCTTTTTTTTCACAAAAAGCAAATATTTTTATATTTTATCCTTGCATTCTTTATTTTAATCTGATAGAATACATTTGTTGTGAGCTTAAGAGTATGGTAAGCTTAGTGAAATGCAAGGAGGTGCAATATCATGGCAAAATGTGCAATTTGTGAAAAAGGTGTTCATTATGGAAATAATGTCAGCCATTCTCATAGAAGATCAAATCATGTTTGGAAGTCAAACATTAAGAAGGTTTCTTGCAAGGTCAATGGAGTTCCACAGAAGTTATATGTATGTACTTCATGTTTAAGATCTGGCAAAGTTGAGAGAGCTTAGTCTTTATTTTTGAATCTTTTGAATTTTAAAGGACATCCGTTAGGATGTCCTTTTTATTTGCTCTCATATATGATATTAATCCTGCTTATCGTCCTCTTTATCGTCTACCTTTACATCGTCGAGATTAAGGTCATCATTTTTCCCCTTTGAGAAACGGCTTACAATGTCCGGCACCATATCAAGTATCTTGGTCATGCCGTCCTGATTCTTTACATTGACAAGCTTCGTCTGTCCATTCTGGATAACGAGCACTGCACTTGGCTGAATCTTTCCGCCCATACCGCCGGCTCCGTTATTTTTCTTTTCTGCCGAAAATGCTCCTGCTGCCACTCCAAACGACACATCCACAAGCGGAAGTATGATAGTATCCCCTATATGAATCGCATCACCAACCACCGTCTTTGTAGTGATAAAGCTGTCCATCCCCTTGAAAAGTGACTCTACTGTGTTATTGAAACTATTATCTGCCATAATATCTTCCTCCTATCTGCTTATCCTATTATATAATCTGCGGCAATTTTTATCAAATAAAATTCTAAGTGTTGCCGCTAAAATACTTATTACTATCACATGCCCCTTTATATCAAAGCTGCCCTTTGCATACGGCTTTTCACTCTCGAAATCAGGTGTAATCCGCCATCTGTTTGTATAGCCGACAGGAAAGCATGCTAAAATTCCCAATGAAATACCTGTTGTATCCGGCGAGCCGGTTGAATAAACCATTGTAAGCTTAAGCCTCCTTGGGCATATTCTTTTAAGAATGATAAAAAGCTCTTTTTTCAGATGTAAAAAAGCGGCTTTATTTCTCTCATCACTGTATTCTCTTTTTAGCTTATAGATACAGTTTTTTATTTTATCTGACTTATCTTTAAATTGCTTTTTATGTGACTTTTTGTTTCGCTTTTTATACGTTTTTTGATGAGTGAGCTTAGTTTGTTGTTTTATATGCTGATTTTCATCATTTACTGTCCTGTGCTCGTTATTAGTCTGTGCTGTGCTTTCATTCTCTGTCTGTTCATCTGCGACATGTTCTGATTCTTCTGCCGGTATTTTAGACTCATCTCCGGTGTTTTCACTGACTTTATCTTCTGTTTCAGTTTTAGCTGCATCATCCATTACATCATCATTAAAAGCCTCATAATTATCTCCCAACGAATCAGCAAACAGCCCCTTCTTCACAAAGACAAGTCTTATATATCCGTCAGTTTCATCCGCATACTCTATATGCAGTGCAAACAAATGAAAAAGCCACGACGCATGCGCTTTTGCTCTTATGTCTGTATTGTCAAAGCTTCCGACAGCCCTGTACTTGACCGGCACAAACAGTACGCAAAGCAGCGCTGTAAGTATAAGAGCAAGCACTACAAGGAGTATGATGCCTATGACCTTTAAAATCGTAAATATCATCTATCTAATTCCTCCGTCTGCTCTTTAAATAGCTCTTTACATCTGTTTTACCTGTATTTTCGTATGTCTCCTTAACAATATCACAGGCCAGCAAAAGTGCCTCATCATAATTACCCGCTACTGCGATTATGTGCAGATTCTTCTTAGGATATCCCTTTTGCAGCAATTCTCTTGTCGGAATGATATCCAAAAGGTTTTCCTCATTTGACGGAAACGTGATGATGTATGTGTGAAGCATGCCGGCATTATGCTCTATCTTCCACTTGATTTTCTTTATCTTTCCGGTAACAGACTCTCCTACAAATAAATCCTCATACCATTTCATTCCAAAACCTCAAAAAGCAGTTTTTAAAACTGCTTTTTAATAATACTAATAATACTTGTGTGTCCCCCATAAGTTACTTTTCTTTAAATCCAGGTACTCATTATAAGCCTTCTCAAGTATCTGCTTCTCATTTGCAAACTTGAGCAGATGATATGCCTCGTGATACTTGTAAAACCCTGAATCCATGAAATACTCTTCTCTTTGCGGTTTACTATAATAACTTTCGCCCATCATAAGATACCAGTGTACATCCTTTTCCACTGTATCATGTGGCACGGTAAAAGAATAGTGGCTCTTACCCACGTATTGGATTATCGTTGCACTGGCACCAGTCTCCTCTTTCACTTCACGGATTGCAGTGTCCTTGTACTCTTCATCAGATTCCACAGTTCCCTTGGGCAGTACCCACCCCTCGTACCTATTCCTGTAGTTCTTGTATAAGAGTAATATTTTGCCACGAAAGATTACCACACCGCCACAGCTCGTTGCTTCTATCATTGCCATTCCTCCAAGTGTGGTTTAAACGCTATCTGTCAGTTCAAGCGAAATATGAACGATAACGTCTGTCATTACACTTAAGTATAACCTACTTCTAAAAAAAGTGCAACAAGCCTATTCATTGAAATATTTATCAAATACCTTTTTTGCCACCGGCACCGCATATGTGCTTCCGGCACCCGAATCCTCCACAATTACTGCGATTGCCAGATCATTGTAGCCATCCTTTTTTCCATAGCCCACAAACCAGGCATTGGTCTGGTCTGTAGAATCTGATACCTGGGCAGTTCCGGTCTTTCCAAAGGCCTCATAGCTCTGATTGCTTAGCTTTGCGCCTGTTCCATCAGATACCACTGCTGCCATAAGATTCTGAAGAAAAGCTGCCTGATCCTTTGACATAATCTGCTTGTATGAAGCCGGTTTATTCTGCTCCACAAGCGCCCCGCTCGCATTTTCCGTATGGTCTACCAGATATGGCCTCATCAGATTTCCATCATTGCAGATTGCACCGGCAATCATGCACATGTGAAGCGGTGAAACAAGCGTGTTTCCCTGTCCTATCGTGGTCTGCATGGTCAGAGCTGACGAAGCATTGTTATCCAGTGCAAATTTACTCTTTTTTGAATCAAAGGCTATAGGCAGATTCTTGTTGAAAAGCATATCGTCGCACAAGGTATTAAGCTTATTGTTATCTACCAAAAGACCTATATTGGAAAAGGACGAGTTACATGACTTTGCAAACGACTTTGTTAAGTCCTCCTGTCCGTGTGATTTATTGCCGGCACAGTGGATTGTAAAGCCGTCCTTTGTAATACTGCCGTCACAATCAAAGCTGTAGTCGTTGTATGTAGACGGATTTTCGTTATAATACTCAAGTGCTGTAAAAATCTTAAACACTGAGCCCGGAGCATACTGTCCCTGTGTTGCCCTGTTGTAAAGAGAAGTGCTGCCCTCACCGTTTACGCTATCCCAGTCACTTGCGATGGTATTTGGGTCATAATCAGGCTTTGACACCATAACTGCAATCTTTCCTGTCTTCGGCTCAATTGCAATGACAGCACCTTCATAGTCGTCAAGTGCATTGTATGCAGCCGCCTGTGCTTCGTAATCCAGTGTGGTTATGACATTATCACCGGTATTTTTCTTACCGCTTATATCATTTACTATCTGGTCAAGGAAAAACTCATGTGAGCGAAGCAATGAGAAATTTTCCTGCTTTTCAAGCCCGGCCTTACCGTTTACGGCAAAGCCTGCCACATGCGCAAACATCCTGTCGTCAGGGTATTCCCTTGTCTCAGACGCATCTGAACCTACCTTTGTCCGTGCTATGACATGTCCATCCTTAGTCTGTATCTCGCCCCTCACTACATTCTTAGAGAAAAGATCCTGAAGCGAATTGTATGGACTGTTGATGAATTCGTCGCTTTTTACAAACTGGAAATATAAGAAATAACCTATCAATCCAACAAAAACTATAAGGAAAAAATATGTAACAACCGCATACTCTCTATTTCTGTGTCTTCGTGCTGTTTTTGCCGCCTGCTGCCGATTTTCTCCTTCTCTGTTGACTTCCCTGCGCCCCCGGCTCTTTAGCTGTCTGCTTTTGTCTGTTTTTTGTCTCATGGTCCTTTCGTCTCTTGTCATCTATTTTTCTCCTTTTTTCAGGGGCTGCCTGCATAATATACATGCCCTGTATCATCCCAAAAATAATCATCGTAGATAGAAGCGAGCTGCCACCGTAGCTCACAAGCGGCAGCGTTACACCGGTCATCGGTATAAACTTGGTTGAACCGCCGACAGTTAAAAGCACCTGAAGCGCATACACACTGCCAAGTCCAAGCGCCACATACTTGTAAAATGCATCCTTCATCTGCATGGAAAGATTAAATATCATAAGAAAGCAGCTGACACAAACCATAATGAGGCAGACAGCAAATATACCGCCCATCTCCTCTGAGATAGCCGCTATGATAAAGTCTTTAGACACAATAGGTATCTTATTTGGCAGACCCTGCCCCAGTCCAAAGCCAAACAGTCCGCCTGTACCTATGGCAAAGAGCGACTGACACACCTGATAGCCGGCCTTGTCTATGACAGAAAGAGGATCAAGCCATGCAACAATTCTGTTTTTCACATGTGAAAACAGATGATAACCAGCGTACATTCCAAGTCCCACAAACGCGAGTCCTCCGGCAAAAATATAAAACTTTTTTGTCGCAACATAAATCATGACCAGATATGTAAAGAAATACAAAAGCGCTCCACCGAGGTCGTTTGATGCAACAAGTATCAGCACAAACACTGCCGATACGCCGCTTGTTATGGCAAGCTGCTTTAAATCAGTTGATTTATACAGCATGGATGCTATAAAAAACACAAAAAGTATCTTTACAAACTCAGATGGCTGAATTGAAACAGGACCAAATGTCAAAGAAAGCTTTGCTCCTCTGCTCGCCACTCCTACCACAAGCACTGACAAAAGACCAAGTATTCCCACACCGGCATATGTCCATGTCAATTTTCGAAACATCGTACCTTTTTGCATGATAAGCGGTATTAAAAACGCAAATATCGTTCCGGCAAGTACAAAAA
>ENA-ORTZ01000947-ORTZ01000947.1-human-gut-metagenome-genome-assembly--contig:-NODE-947-length-19458-cov-4.326496_pt1 | contig 19458 bp, 16 predicted proteins | sample MGYA00242075_ERZ509199 | MGnify/ENA primary metagenome ERZ509199 (study PRJEB26280, sample SAMEA2338824) | human gut metagenome | biome: human gut; feature: human-associated habitat; material: faeces...
AATATCCCTCACTTTGGAGGGAGCCGATATACAGGGTGTTCCCCATACATTCTTTTTCCTCACGCCGTACCAGTTCGCCGCTGCGGTAGCTTTTGAAGCTGCGGAAGACCGAGATACATTCCTCATTCCGGCACTTCTCTGTCAGATGGGGAATGTTCAGGATTCCCGTTTTGTCATTGATGGCAAGGTCAAGCCGCTTCATCACGCCGTCCTCCATGAGAACATCCATAAAAAATTCATACCAGCTCCGTTCCTGTGCCAGAAGATAGCTTTCAAACTGGCGGCAGCCACGCCCTTTCAGTTCCAGCAGCACCCCTTTTTCCAGTTCCGGTGATACCAGAACGAAAATATCACTCAGATAGTAATGCTCCGTGTAAGAGTAAAAGCCGTAGTCTTCATGGATAAAGTAGGGGAGTTTTAGCCGCAGCACGTCTTCCACGATATGTTTCACATCCATAGTGGGAAAGCGAATCCGCACATAATCAAAGAGCATTTCAAGGGGAGTGTCTGGATTGAAGTGTTCCAGAGCTTCTGTGATGGCTTCCTGTAATGCTTCGGATGGGTGAGCCTTGCCCGTTTCAATATCGCTCAGGTACGGACGGGTGATTCCGGCAGCTAACGCAAGTTTTTGTTGTGAGATACCGTAAACTTCCCGTTTCTCTTTGATGTCCCGTACCCATGTTTCTTCATTCAGTGAAAATCCCTCCTGTCTAAAAAAGCGTATGTCAACTTTCAGAGCCTTGTTGACATACGCCGGATATGGGAAAAATCCCTTGTGTACCGTGGGATTCTGCCCTGTTGTTTGGTTGTTGCCTGTCGATTTGTACCTCTCTGTTAGATACGAGGGGTTTATGCTGGCGTGCCTTGCGGCACACCAGCCACAGCAGGTCAGTCCGTTTTTGCGCTATCTGATCGGCGCTCATACGGGTGCTTGCGTCAGCTCGTGTTTTGTATACATTTTGAAAGTTTGTGTTAATATCCACACAGTAAGCAGTTTCACCATCAACTTTCATCATGCCCTCATTGAATGTTGAACCGATACTGCCATCATTCATAACTTTTTCAATCATTCCCACTCGCTCTGCTGATTCTGTCCAATACTGTTTTTCTGTTGCTTGAACCTGTGAAACGGGTAGTGTTGTAAACACCGCAGCAAGACTAAGCACGCCAGCAAGCAAGCGGTTCATAATCTTTTTCATAAAAATAAACCCTCCTTTCATTTTGGGTAAAAAAATAGACGCTCATTGTTGAACGCCTAGAAATAGAAAAGGAACATCAATTTCGACGTTCTTTAAACTATACATTTTTTCCAAGCTGGCTATCAAGGATAGCCGACTTTAGAAATGAGGATAAAAATGGATAAGTTGATTGATCTGAATGCTTATCCGGTCAGTAAAAACCTTAAAGCGTTGCTGAAGGATAAGACAACAAAGAAAAATATTATATTTGCAACATCGGTATATAGTTCCAAAGGCATTCCAATCAAGGAAACTGAACAGATGACAGAAGAAATCTTAAAGGAATTTACACAGTATGAGATACAGCCGAGGGTGTTAAAGAACAGGAAACAACAGCAGGAACGCACCAGAGCGAAAGCAGAGGTGTTCACGCCATCATGGATTTGCAACAAAATGAATAACTACTGTGATGAGGAATGGTTTGGAAGAAAAGATGTTTTTAATGTTGAACGTAATCAGGAGTGGCAAGTGAACACAGAAAAAGTAGAGTTTGATACAGAAGATGGTTGGAAAAAATATGTCGATTCCAAAAGGCTTGAAATTACCTGTGGCGAAGCTCCATACATTGTGTCACGCTATGATGCAGCTACCGGGGAACTGCTTGAGATTAAGCAACGGATAGGAATTTTGGACAGAAAACTGCGTGTGGTAAATGAAAACACAGTCAATGAAAAAGAATGGTTCAAGTGGGTGCTTCGAGCATATCAGAGTGTGTATGGTTATGAATTTCAAGGAGACAGCCTTCTGATTGCAAGAATCAATTTACTCATAACTTTTGTGGATTATATGCAGGACAGGTGGGGCAGAACTCCAACAGATGCAGAACTGCGAAAGATTGTAAATGTTATTGTCTGGAACCTGTGGCAGATGGATGGAATATCCGGGACAGTTCCTTTCGGAATGCCCAAAGAGGAATATCATCAATTCAGTTTGTTTGATTTTGGGGTAGCAGAGGAACTGGAAAAACAGGATACAGAAGAACCGGAAGAAGTATACTGCCGGATATATGACTGGCGCAGCGATAAGTCGTTGACGTACAAAAGCATGAAGGAAGGTAGATGAGATGAAATTTGATTATGTAATTGGAAATCCACCGTATCAGGAAGAAGCTGAAAGTGAGTCAACATCAAATGGACAAAAACCAAGGAAAAATATTTTTCAGCATTTTCAGATACAAGCAGATAAAATTGCTAAAGATAGCTCTGTTTTGATATATCCGGGTGGAAGATGGATGCATCAATCTGGGAAAGGATTGAAACAGTTTGGAAAAGACCTAATAAATGATTGCAGATTAGCATCCATTGAGTTTTATCCAGATGCTAAAGAAGTATTTGGAAGTGCGGCTGATTTAGCAGATGGAGTAACAATAGCTACGAAAAGACAAGATAAGGCGACAGATGGATTTGATTATATATATTCATAAAATGGACTAGAGAAGAAGGTACATGCAGACAATCCGGGAAGTTTGATGAAAAGAGCGTAGAGGACATATTTGATTATATTCCACCACAGAAAACCAATCAGATATTTACACCAAAAACAATGGTTAAGAAAATGGTGGACATGCTGGAGCAGGAGAACCCCGGATGTTTTGACATGCCGGATAAGACATTTATTGATCTGTACATGAAATCAGGTTTGTATATTACAGAGATTGTAAAAAGGCTATATCAGAGTGACGAGATGAAAAAGCAATTTCCAGACAATAAGGAGCGTCTGAAACATATCTTTGAAAAGCAGGTGTACGGATTAGCTCCAACGGAAAACATATATAAGATAGCAACAAGTTACATATTGGGCTTTGACGAGGATACGAAAGACATCAAGCATAATTTTAGACAATTAGATGCTTTGCCTTACGCAAAAGATGGAACGCTGGAAGAGGTGCTTGAAGAACTGTATCCTGAGCAGTAGTAGATGAGAGGATGCACCCGGGAACGGGTGCATTTTTGTGATTGAGTAAGGATAGCTAATGTGTTATAATTTAGAAAACATTTGAAAGGGGGGATACTATGAAAAAATTTGATACATATATGGTTAACAAAATTTTTACAGTACCGTATTTGGATAGAATGATAAGCGAAGATAGTATTCCCGACTCTTTTTTTGAGTGCGTAAGGAGATATGTAAAAACGGATGATGCAACGATTGGTGAAGCAATAAGCGAAATATATCATTTCATGAATTATGAATATAGAAATGAGTATTATTATAAAAATACAATACTTAACCAGTTGCTTATAAAAAAACATGATTTGTATAATACTGCTGCACTTACTGAATTGCCTATCGGTGATTCAAAAGCAGATTTTATTATGATTAATGGTCGTGGAGTAGTATACGAAATAAAAACAGATTTAGATAATCTGATTCGATTAGAGAATCAGATAAAAGATTATTATAAAGTATTTAGTTATATTTATGTTGTGGTTGGAAATAAACAATTACCACATGTAAAAGAATTTTTAAAAGACCAAAAAGTTGGAATATATGAACTAACTGCAAGTGGAAGATTGATTTGTAGAAAAAAAGCTTTTTATAATAGAGATAATCTGTCATATGAAGCAATGTTCCAAGTGTTACGTAAAGCGGAATTTGAATCTATTATATTGAAACATTTTCATAAGTTACCAGAGGTTAATAGCTTTCAATATTACAGAGAATGTAAAAAATGGTTGGAGCGTATAAATATTGTTACATTGCAAAAAGATGTGATGAAATGTTTAAAAGCAAGAACATTGATGTTGATAGAGAATAAATTAGAAGAAAAGGTTCCGTATGAATTAAGGTTTTATGCGTACTTTTCAAAAAAAATCAGCACTAATTATCAAGACATAGATAAATTATGGAATGCAAGAATGGAGGGATAGGGCATGTATTTTCCATATCTTAGAGGAAGGCAAAATGAACTGCTATGTTTGCGAGAACTTTTGAATGCAGGAAAGCTCAGTTCAAAAGTAATTCCGATTATTGAACCTATAAGATTTAGTAGTACTTTTTTTTCAACGCTTACTAAATTTATTGAAATGGATCATAAAGTGATTGTAATTAGAAATCCAAAAGTTGGTTCTTTCGGTAAAGAATTTAATGATATGCGAAAGAATATTGAGAAAGAAAGCGATGAAAATAAGAAACAGAAATTACAGAAAACGTTAGATGGTTATAGAAAACTGTGGGATGATCCGGGTATTCAAAAAGCATATTTAGTGGATGATAATATTGTTTCTGAGATAACAGAGGGTAAATTTGATGCTAAAGATGTTGTGATGATAAACATTGAAAAAGGAAATTATCATTACTATGAGGAATATGGGGAGAAAATAACAGGAAAATATACCGTTGTTCCTAAAGGTGGAGATTTTGAAGATATTATCGATGATGATATAATAATTTTGGAGGATGGTTATAGAAAAGCAAAACGTAATATAGATTATATTGAAAATCCAGATGAGCTATTTAGTAGAAACCATATTGTTTACAAGAAAAGGGGATTTGCTGGTTTTTCTGATTTTTCAATGGTTGGAAATAAGTTTGAAGAATCAGGTTTTGCACCGTTGGCGATAGCGATTCATGTTATGTATTTTGGAACTAGGGAAGAATTAAGAGTACATCATTTCGTATCGGAATCTAATGAAAGTATTTCTGACCCAGCTAGAAAATTTGAGGAAGCTATGAAAAATTTGATAGGTTGGGAAAATTTTAATGTTATCCCAAAAACAATAGGACTAAATAGTTTAATTGAATGTTACAATGTTGGAAAGTTCCCAGGCTTAGGTGTAATTAAGAAATATTCATTGATGCATCATATGGAAATGATGGGAGAATATTTAGAGGCTAGATAAATGATTTGTTGTATAAATTGTTTTAAAGATACAGAAATTAGAGCAGCAATAGAAATGATAGGACATATTGGTGACTGTCCAGTATGCAGAAATAGAAACACATGGATATATGATTCTGAGAAAGATGCAGATAAAACAAATGTAGGAGAAATGTTGGATTCTATTTTAGAATTATATGTTCCTGAGTCAGAACTTTCAACATTATATCCAGAAGATGAAGAAATGTTGATTGAGGATAGATTGTTAAAAGATTGGAGCATTTTTTCTGGAAGCTCGCATAAAGTTAAACAAATAGTATCCGAATATGTATCTGGGTCGCTAGATTTGGATTCAAGGATTGCGATAGAGCGAGTCGGAATACCTCAGTTATTTGATGAAACATATTTAAAAGATAACTCTATAATGGGTAAGTATAGTTGGGATGTTTTTAAGAAATATTTGAGAAACGAAAATCGATTTCATAGTAAATATATTAATTTAGAAATTTTGGAATCTGTTTTGAAAGAAACGGAAATCATTATTCCAGCGGGCACAAAGTTTTATCGAGCTCGTGTTTCTGATAAGAGTGGATATTCTAGAAAGGAAATGTGGGCACCACCAGATGATGTTGCTTCACCAGGAAGAGTTAATTCAAAAGGACAAAGTTGTTTATATCTGTGCAGTCATAAGAAAACAACAGTCAAGGAAATTCGGGCACATGCATTTGACTATGTCACTATCGCAACATTTAAACTTAATCGCAATGTGAGGGTATTAGATTTAAGTTCCATTGTTCACAGCTCGCCTTTTTATACCGAGAATGATAAAGTGGCGTATTTAGTGAATGAAAGTACCTTGCGGCAAATTCAGAATGATATGGCTAAACCTATGAGTAGGTTGGACAGTGATTTGGATTATTTACCAACACAGTATATCAGTGACTTTGCAAAATTTTTAGGCTATGACGGAGTGAAATACTTTAGTACTTTTGATAAAGCATCATATAATGTTGCACTTTTTGACTCATCTGCATGTGATTGTACATACCATAGAAATTTCTTGATTGGTGATTTAGAGTATAAAATGTCAGCAGTATAGAGTGATGGGATAAAGAATGGTAATTGTTTTTACTTAAATCGTATTTTCAAAATAATGATTGCAAAGTGATCTCACCACAGTTATAATGAATTGGCAACATATTGGCAACAGAAAATCGGTGAGCCAAAATAATATATGTAACAGAGATAAAATAACGGCAGAAAAGAAATGAAAACTAAACAAATATATTTAATGCCATCTCCGGATTTGCCGAGTTTGAATAAGCATTGTGTTTGTTCGCAAACCTCATTATTCAGTTTTTTGTAAAAATGAATAATCTATACACTTTAAGGTTCTGAATCTACATAGTAGGTTCGGAGTCTTATTTTTGTGAGCAAATAAAGTTCACTTTTACTGGATAAGAGAAAGTGCGAAAAAGTGGATAATGGAGTGTGTTAATGAACAATAAAAATTGCGGGAAGCCTTAGAAATCAAGGGTTCCCGTTTTTTACGTTTATAAAATGTCTACATTATTTTAGATTTTAGTTTTCAGACTTCTTTTCCAGTTCAGTTTCTCATCCAGCTTTGAGCTTTTCATTTCTATGAGCGATGCGCTCTTTTTCGGACATGTCTGACAGATTCAGTTGAGCAACTGAAAATCAGAATATGCTTTATAGAACAGTATGCAATTCCTAATTTTGGGATGTGTCCTTTTCATCAGAAAGGTCAAGTGCTGTACAGCGATGGCATCAATCCGCCGGATGGGATGTGTGGCGTTGCTTGGCAGGTCCTCACCTGGGAATGTGTCTTAAATAAACGGGAAGCGCGTAGTCATCGGTTCTGTGACTGATGGCTATCTTCCATCAGGTCAGAAACCAATGCGACTTGATATGGCTAGAAAATCTAAATCTGCGAGGCGGATTCAAAAAAGACATCATGGACTATATTTGTAAAAAATATCCTGACTTGGTTCCGCTGTACGACGCTATCTACAACAAGGGAGACAGAAGCTACTTTCGTAGTTTGGAGGATCGAGCGGAACGGCTGGCGAAAGAAAACAGCTGTCCCTTTGTGGACAACGAACTGCCCTACGGACGAGCAGAGCTTGGGCATCCCGTAATTGTGGATTACTTTTATCATGAGGAAGTGCTAAAGTCAGTTCTCCGCGAACAGAACCATTCACAACACCACGCTCCATCAACCGCTTCCGGTAAGTATTTAATAACTGTGGAAATATCGATAATTTCTCACGAATTTCCCCAGTTTTATAAACTCCAGTAGAAATCACATAAACGATCTTTCGGTCAAGTGCAGAAAGCTCACTCCAGATCTTCTCATAAGCATAAATGATCAATTCCTCGTCAAATTTAGGAAGTAGTTTTTCAAGATCATCATTTGTCTCCCACTTCAAATAACCAAGAATCTGAAAAGCAAAAGGATATCCCTTTGTAAGTTTCGCCATCTCAATAGTTTCACTTGGAGAAATATCAAATACAGAACGATAGCTTGTAGTAATTGCAGGAATGCTAAGTGGCTCCAGAAAAATTTTGGGAGCACGATATAAAAATGTCAGACTCTTCTCGTTTTGAAGATTGCTGATATTATCAAACAAACCAGCCATTACAAGATACACAGGGTAATTCTGTGTAATATAAATCTGAAAATTACTAGCAAATACTTTGACATAAGAATTATTTATTTTATTTACCGACAATTCAGCAATTTCAGCAATAGAAACCGTCTTTCCAGAACCCCTGACACCAGCAATCATGTAAACTTTATTTGAAGGATTTTCCATTTTTCATTTACTTTCATATTTATTTGTATTTATTTATGTTTATTATATGAATAAAACAAGAATATACCCAAAAGACACTCCAAAAATGTTAAAATAAGAATAACAATCAAAAAACGACGATCAGGAGGAACCAAAAAACAATGAACATCAAAAAAGTAGCAGTTCTTGGAGCAGGTGCCGTAGGTTCTTACGTTATCTGGGGACTGTCAAATAATAAAAATATTACACTGGGAGTTGTAGCAGATGGTGAGAGAAATGAACGCCTCAAAACCCAAGGATTAATGATCAACGGAACAAAATACACACCGCAAGTGTGGACTCCAGAAGAAGCACACAATGTGGATCTTTTGATCGTATCTTTAAAATACGGAAGTTTGAGAGGGGCATTACAGGATATTCAGACGATCGTAGGAGAAAATACAACGGTCATGAGTCTGATGAACGGAGTTGACAGTGAAGAGATCATAGCGGAGAAAATTGATAAATCACATATTTTATACTCTTTTATTAAAGTAGCATCACAGAAGAAAGAAGATGGATATCATTTTGATCCAGAAACAACAGTAGGGATTTATTTTGGAGAACTACAACAACCATACGAAAGCGAACGAGTAAAAGCAGTCGATGATATTTTTGAAAATACAGGTCTTCACTGGATCATCACAGATGATATTCAGGCAGAAATCTGGGGTAAATTCAAATTAAATGTCTGCAATAATCTGCCACAGGCAATCTTAGGAGTTGGAGTTGGATGCTATGAAGATAGTGAACATATGGCAGCGATTCGAGATGGATTAAGAGCCGAAGTTGAAGCAGTTGCTAAAGCGAAAGGGATCGACTTAAGTATGATCAATGCAAAGTCTGGACGGGGGAGTGCGGTCAAAGCATCTGCAAGATACTCGACATTACAGGATATTGATTCTGGTCGCCATACAGAGATTGATATGTTCTCTGGTGCAATGATGAGAATGGGGAAAGAATTGGGGATTCCAACCCCATATAATGAATATACATATCATATGATCAAAGCATTAGAAGAAAAGAATGATGGAGTATTCGAATATCAAGGGGAGAATGATAGAGTATCTTGGTCTAAATAATAATGTAAAATAAGGGAAAATGCATGTATAACAAAAAGAAAAAAATAAAACATAAGACGTTGAAGATTTTCTGTTTGCTGATAGGTATGATCGTGACAGCAGTATTTTTGGAAGCAGGAATTCTTTATATTGTAAATAGTAAGAATGTATATAAAACGTCCAAAGTGTTGTTAGATCAGACGATTGAAATCGTAGAGAAAAACAAACAAAGTGAAGTGGGGACTGTTGTAGCAGATATTCCAGTATATAAAGGAATTGCTTTGTATGTAGCGGATAAAGAAACTGGAAGAATCTATGGGGCTACAGATGCTTCAAAGATAGGAGTGAAATTAGATGATATGGGGTTTCGCAAGCAGAGAAAGACGGTTGCGAAGGAGAAGATTGTATCGGGAATCATTCGTGTTGATGGAAAAAAGAATTATTATATCTTAAAGAAAACACAGAAATATATTGTGGGTGTTACATATTGGATTGCGGTAGACAACAAGAGTAATTTGATCGCAATATTGATCATGGTTGTATATTTGAGTATTGCAGCAATCGGTATTCTATTTATGGTACTAAGATTATCGAAAGTTAAAAAGAAGAATAAGGAACAATCTGTGATGATTTCCTCTATTTCAGAGATGTCGAATATCGATAAGATGACAGGATGTTTTAATCGAAAAGCATATGACGAAGACATTTCAGAGATACGCATGGATTCTCAATTTATATATGTTTCTATGGATGTGAATGGACTAAAGATTATCAATGACAGACAAGGACATGCAGCGGGAGATGAATTGATCTGTGTGGCAGCATCTTGCATGAAGTGCAGGTTTAATAAATATGGAAAAGTTTATAGAATGGGTGGAGATGAATTTGCAGCAATTCTATTTGTGAAAAGAGAACAGTTTGAATGGATCAGACGGCAATTTGATGGAGATATCAAGTACTGGAGCTGTAACCGGATCAAGGAGCTTTCGATTTCTTATGGATATGTTTCAAGCAGTGAATGCCAATGGGATTCCATGAAAGAGATATCAGATGTTGCTGATATTCGTATGTATGAAGAAAAAGCGATGTATTACAAGAAAAATGGAGTAGACCGTCAGGGACAGCCAGCCTCCTATGTAGCTCTTTACAGATTGTATACACAGATTCTCCGAATCAATCTGGAAAAAGATCGTTATAAGATTATAAATTGGGAAGAAACCAAGAATAAAAAGAAACAAGATTCCATAGGAGCTCTGTCAGAATGGTTTCACAATTTTGAAGATATACGGCTTATTCATTCAGATGATTTGGTGAAATATCTTAGGAAGACAAAGATTGAATATCTGAAAAAGCAATTTGCAAATAAAAAGAAATTTGTAACGATCACCTATCGAAGAAAAGAAGGAGATGGTTACAAGAGGATAACATTAGAAATTATTCCAGAAGATGAGAATTCACAAAATACATATGAAGGATTTTTATATGTTAAAGAATGATCTATAAAAGGAAACAATAGAAATTAATAAAAAGGCGTGACGGCAGAAAACAAAATAATGACACAAAATTTACTGAAAAAATTAGCACTACTAAAAATAGACGTTAAAAAATTTCATTGCTATAATAGAGATAGAAAAAAATAATGGAATAAAAATTGGATTTAGAAGGGAGACAATTATGGGATTCTTTTTCAAGAATAAGAAAAAAAATAAAGAGGAAGAAACAGTAACACCAGTTGTAGAAACAACACCAGAAGTACCAGCGAAAGAAGGTATGATTTTGGTAAGGGAAGGAATTAAACTGGGACTTCCAACGGTAAGCATGGAAGAAGCGATCGTGGCAGCAGGGGAACTTTTAAGAGATCTTGGATATGTAGATGATGATTATATTCCAGCAATGATCCGAAGAAATGAAGAAGCATCTGTATACATGGGATTAGGACTTGCAATTCCACACGGAACAGAAGATGCAAAAAGAGACGTAAAAAGAAGCGGAATTATTGTGATGCAGTATCCAGACGGAGTCGAATTTAATGGCGGAACAGCACAGCTTGTCATTGGAATTGCTGGAGTTGGAGATGAACATTTAGAGATTCTTGGACAGATCACAGAAGCAGTGACAGAAGAAGAAATTCTGGAAGAATTAAAGAAGACGACGGACGTTGATTATATTCTTAATACATTCACGAATTAGTTTCTTTCGTAACGTCAGGAAGTGGAAAAACTGTGTTAATTGGATAGAAAATAAAAAGAAAAAAATGTCAGGTATATCTAAGTTTTCGAGAAACTTAGATGTACCTGACATTTTTACAGTTAAAAATTTATCATGACTTTTTCAATTCATCTCTTTTTTTCTTCAGAATGCGTCGTAACTGTCCAAATTCTCTTACATGTTCACGAGGCATCATCTTAGGGAATGCACGTAAAATACGGCGTGATGTAAATGTAGGAAGTTTTGCCATCTTTTCGTATTTGCTACGAAGTTCCTCAGCTCGCTGTTTTAAAGAATCCATACGAGCTTTGAGTTCATCTGCATTTTCCTGTCTGGCTTCATCAACTTTCTCTCGAATAACATCTGCACGAGCTTTTAATCGGTCTTGAGCCTCCAGACCATCCATCATACTATCGTAGATATTTTCACCGATCTGATCAGAAATATTACGCAGTTCTTTTGCAATATCCTCCATAAGGGCAAGACGTTTGTTGAATTTTAAAATACCCTGAACCGTGATGCAAATATCAACTATAAGAGCAATGCTTAATAAAACAAGCAGAAATTTTCCAAGCCATATCGGGAGAAAAGAAACTAGTTTATTCGTAAAAGGATAGATAAGTTTCACGATCAATACACAAGCGACGCCCCAGATCGCAGAAAATAAAGGACATACATAGCCGCCGATATTCAATGGCATTTCAGAATAATCCCACCATCTGTGATGAAACATCTTTTCAAGAAGAAAACCCGTTAGCCATTCAAGAAAAGTAACGAGAATGGTGGAGGTAATATAAAGCAAGATCAAGTTTCCGACGTAAGGCTGAAGAGAAGCAACGACAACCGTCACTCCAATTCCATAAATCGGACAGATCGGACCATTTAGAAATCCACGGTTTACAAAGGAATGTTGTTTAAAAGCTGCAAAAGCGACTTCAGAACACCAACCAAGAAACCCATATATAAAAAAGCTAAATAAGATATCGTAATAAGTCATAAAATCTCCTTCTTTATATCTTTTTTACAGTATAACAACAGTTACACCAAGATCTCCTTCACCATATTCACCATCACGGTAACCGGAGATACGTTTTTGTTTCTTCAACTGTTTAAAGTAATTATGAAGCCCTTTACGTAAAGCACCAGTTCCTTTTCCATGGACAACAGTGATCTGTGCTAAGTTGGCAAGGCACGCATCATCGATGTACTTATCAAGCTGTGCGATCGCTTCATCAACCGTCATACCCATAACATTGATCTCAGGTCGGATGGAAGCGGATTTGTTGATCGCAGTACGTCCTCGGTTACGACTTTCATTTCTTTGATTTTCACGTTTTACATCTTTGGCTGTTTTTGTGATCTCAAGGTCTTTGATGTTAACAAGAGAACGCATCATACCCATCTGAACATACAGATCACCTTTGGCATTTGGGAGCGTGGAAACAGTTCCGGCAAGGGAAAGACTTGTTACATAAACTTCATCACCAACATGGAAATCATTCGCCTCGTGACGTTTCTTGTTCTTTTTCTTGGATTTGTAAGCCATTTGACCTTCTAATTTTGTCATGCGGCCGCGAAGATCGCTTCGCATATGTTCCATCTTCTTGTTTGCATCTGGATTCTTGTTTTGTTTCTTTAATTTGTTATATTCACGGATCGTAGAATCTGCGATCTCTTTCGCCTCAGAGATGATATTGTGAGCCTCTTCACGGGCGTCGCGAAGCATCTTATCACGTTTTTCTTTTATATTATCCTGACGAGATTTTAAACTCTTACGGAGAGTTTCGATTTCCTTACGGTATTCAAGGATCTCTTCCTGTTCTTTTTCAATCGTCTGTTTACTCTTTTCAAGGTCAGCTAAGATCGTTTCAAAATCTTTGACAGATTCATCAATCTGATCTGCAGCACCTTCAATGATATGTTCATCCAATCCTAATTTGCGGGAAATTGCAAACGCATTACTTTTTCCAGGAATACCGATCATCAGACGGTATGTTGGAGAAAGCGTTTCTACATCAAATTCGCAGGAAGCATTTTCGATATCATCGGTGGAAAGTGCGAACATTTTAAGTTCACTGTAATGGGTTGTCGCCATTGTTTTAATTCCACGTCCGTGCAGATCACTTAAAATAGAGATCGCAAGTGCGGCACCTTCGATTGGATCAGTACCACCACATAATTCATCGAGTAATACTAAAGAATCTCGATGAGCTTGCTGAACGATCGATACAATATTTGTCATATGAGAAGAGAAGGTACTTAAGTTTTGCTCAATACTCTGCTCATCGCCGATATCTGCAAAAATTTCACGAAAAATTCCAAGAGAAGATCCTTGGAATGCAGGAATATGAAGGCCTGCCTGTCCCATCAAAGATAATAATCCAACGGTTTTTAAAGATACAGTTTTACCACCTGTATTTGGTCCGGTCACGATCAGCATGGAGAAATCTTTGCCGAGAGATACGTTGATCGGAACGACTTTTTTGCGGTCTAGTAAAGGATGACATCCCTGTTTGATATTGATAATTCCATCTTCACGGAAAATAGGTTTGGATGCATCAATATCCTTCGCATATTTTGCCTTTGCAAAAATGAAGTCTAATAATACAAGGGTCTTCTGGTTATGTGCAAGATCATCAACACCATAAGAAGCCTGTTCACTTAATATAGAAAGAATATGCTCAATCTCAGACTGTTCTTTTCCTTCCAATTCTTTTAATTCATTATTTAATGTTACAACAGACATTGGTTCAATAAACAGCGTATTTCCAGAAGCAGACTGATCATGGATCATACCTTGGAATGAACTTCTGTACTCTTGCTTGACTGGTATGCAGTAACGCCCATTTCGCATTGTAACGATCGCATCCTGTAATTTATCCTGATTGGATGCAGAGCTTACCAGCGTAGTTAACTGTGTATGAATCTTCTGGTTTGTCTGTTTCATTGCACGACGGATATGTTTTAAAGTAGAAGAGGCATCATCACTGATCTCTTCTTTAGAAATAATACAGCGGCGGATCTCGTGCAGAAGATCATCTAAAGGAACAAGGCTTTCAAAAAGCTCGTCGAGAGAATCTGCTTCAAGATCGTCTTCCATGCGGACTCCGTAAGAAACGGCATTCTTTACAGATTCCAGAACACGAGCGATATCAAGAAGTTCCCCAGTTCCAAGTGTACCTCTCATCTTCAAACGGGCAAGAGAAGGGGAAAGATCACTTACTCCAAAAAAAGACACATTTCCACGTTTATAGATACGTGTCAATGCATCCTGTGTCTGATCCTGAGCGTTTAAGATATCAGCTTCTTCAGTCATTGGTTTTAAATTGGCACACATCAACTTACCTAGTTCGGTTGTTGCGTATCCTGTTAAAATATTTATAATCTTATCAAATTCAAGTGTTTGTAATACTTTCTGATTCATGAAAAATTCCTCATTTACATTAAATTATTGCAACTCACTAAAGAGTTTAACACAGATTGTTTGGACTGTAAACATAGGGAAAATGGCAATTCCAGACGTTAATTTACGATAACTTAACATAAAAAGCAGTATGATTTTACATTTGACCAGTACAATAGAAATTACATCGTATAGAGATTTGGAGGAAAAGATGAAAACACAGCAGAAGATTTTTATGAACCGGGAACTGTCCTGGCTTAAGTTTAACGAACGCGTATTAGAAGAGGCTGAGAATAGAGAAGTACCACTATGTGAACGATTGACATTTGCATCCATTTACCAGAGCAACTTAGATGAATTCTTTATGGTAAGAGTTGGATCTTTGATCGATCAGATGTTACTTGATAAGAACATGAAAGAAAATAAGACAAAGATGACACCACAGGAACAGATTGATGCGATCATTCCACAGGTACAGAAATTAAATAGAAGAAAAGACAGCGTATATGAGGAGATGATGGATTCTCTGAAAGAACACAACATCCATCTGGTAAATTTTCAAAAAATATCTAAAAAAGAAAGCGAATATTTAAGAGCTTATTTTCAAGCAGAAATCGCGCCATTGATCTCTCCTACGATCATAGGGAAGAGACAGCCATTTCCTTTTTTAAAGAATAAAGAAATCTACGCAGTTGCTGTGTTAGAAACTAAAAATGGAAAAGAAAAATTAGGAATTATCCCATGTGGAAATGAAACGTTTGACAGACTGATCAATATTTCTGGAAAAGATGCTTATATGTTATCAGAAGAAATGATTCTTCACTATGTGCCAAGGATCTTCAAAGGATACCATGTCAAAGCAAAAACATTGATCCGAATTACAAGAAATGCAGATATTGATGCAGATTCTATGTATGATGAAGATCTTGATTATCGCGATTTCATGGTAGAACTGATCAAGAAAAGAAAGAAATTAGCACCAGTCCGAATGGAATTATCAAGAGAGATGGATGGAGAGATCATTGATCTTTTATGTGAGTATCTGGAACTTGAAAGAAAATATGTATTCTATACACAGACACCGTTAGATCTGTCTTTTGTATTTAAGATTCAGGATATTTTAAGAAAAGAGACAGAATTGTTTTTTGAGAAAAGAGTTCCTCAAAGATCACCACAGTTTAACGAAGAAATGCCAATTATGGATCAGATTGAAAAAGAAGATAAGTTACTCTCTTATCCATATGAAAGTATGCGGCCATTTCTAAAAATGCTTCAGGAAGCGGCAGAAGATAAAGATGTTGTTTCAATCAAAATGACATTATATCGTGTCGCAAAGCAGAGTAAGATCATTGCATCTTTGATCGAGGCAGCAGAAAATGGAAAAGATGTCACGATCCTTGTAGAATTAAAGGCTAGATTTGATGAGGAAAATAATATTGAATGGTCCAGACAGTTAGAAGATGCAGGATGCCGCGTGATCTATGGATTAGATGGTTATAAAGTACACTCTAAATTATGTCTGATCACAAGAAAGAAAAAAGGAAAAGTATCTTATATCACACAGATCGGAACAGGAAACTACAATGAAAAGACAAGCAGACTTTATACAGATCTTTCTTTAATGACAGCAAATGTAGATATTGCGTTGGAAGCTGCGGAAGTTTTTCAGGCATTATCTATGGGAGAGACTGTGGAAGAAACGGATCATCTGCTGGTAGCTCCACACTGTCTACAGAATAAAGTGATCCATATGATCGATCGGGAAATTGAACATGCAAAAGCTGGAGAACCAGCTTATATTGGATTAAAAATGAACTCTTTAACAGACAAAAAGATCATGGAGAAATTGATCAAAGCATCCAAAGCAGGTGTGAAGATTGACATGGTCATTCGAGGAATCTGTTGTCTGATTCCGGGAGTAAAGGGTGAAACAGATAATATTCAAGTAAGAAGTATTGTGGGAAGATACTTAGAACATTCAAGAATCTATATTTTTGGAACGAAGGGCAGAGAAAAAGTTTATATAGCGTCAGCAGATTTTATGACAAGAAATACATTAAGAAGAGTCGAGGTAGCCGTACCGATCTACAATACAGATATTAAAATGCAGGTGATCGAGATGTTTATTACAATGTTAAGTGATAATGTAAAAGCAAGGGAAGAAGATCACAATGGAAATTACAAAATTCCTAAAAATCAGGATACACCACTAAATTCACAGGAATTTTTCTATAAGCAGGCATATTTGAATGCGAAAAATGTAAATTCATAAACAGTTTTGTGCCTTTTGAAATCATGACGTTCATAATAAGTAAATTTCACTAGATTTTACAACTAAACTGTGGCATAATAACATAGGTAAAAAATAGAGGATTTAAAAATCGCCAGGAGAGTTGGCTGGCGAAGAACGAATTTAGAAAGGCACAAAGCAATGAGATATATTAGTGATTTGCACGAAGGAGATCAGGTTTCCGAGATTTATTTATGCAAAACAAAATCACCGGGAACATCCAAATTTGGAAAATCATATTATTCCCTGACACTACAAGATAAAACAGGAATGATCGACGGAAAGGTATGGGAACTTACCAATGCGATCGGACATTTCGAGGCGATGGACTACATTTTAGTCAGAGGACAGGTAACAAGTTACCAGGGTTCTAACCAGTTAAACATCCAACAGATTCGTAAAGCTCAGGAAGGTGAGTTTGACATGGCAGATTATATGCCAAGTACTAAGAAGGATATTGATGGGATGTTCAAAGAGCTTCTTGCAATGATCAGCAAGACAAAGAACCAGTATTTAAAACAGTTAGCAGAGAAGATTTTTATAGAGGATAAAAACTTTGCAAGAGAATTCAAAGTACATTCCGCAGCAAAAAGCGTACACCATGGGTATATCGGAGGGCTTTTAGAGCACAGTTTATCTGTAGCGAAGATCTGCGAAAGCTATGCAAATCTGTATCCACAGTTAAACAGAGACTTGATCGTAATGTGTGCATTATGGCATGATATGGGGAAAGTCGAAGAATTATCAAGCTTTCCAGAGAATGACTATACAGATGAAGGTCAGTTAGTTGGACACATTGTGATGGGAGCAATCAAATTAGACCGCCTGATCCGTGAGATTCCAGGTTTCCCACCAAAACTTGCAAATGAAGTAAAACACTGTATGTTAGCACATCACGGAGAATTAGAATTTGGTTCTCCAAAGAAACCTGCATTATTAGAAGCAATTGCACTAAGTCAGGCAGATAATTTAGATGCGAAGATGGAAACATTTGCAGAGATCATGGAGAAACAAAAAGAAGATCAGGAATGGTCAGGATTCCAGCGTTTATTAGATACAAGAATCCGTAAGACATCTATCTAAAAGAATTATAATAAAATAGGATCAATACAACAGTTTAACCAAGAAAAAGATACAGAGGTGCGTATGGAATTTAAAAAAAATCAGATCGTAGAACTCTATATCGATGACATTGGGAACGAAGGAGAGGGCATCGGCCATATAGATGGTTATGCCCTTTTTTTAAAAGATGCAGTCATCGGAGACAAAGTTCGTGCAAAGATCATCAAAACAAAGAAAAATTATGGCTTCGCAAGAGTAGAAGAAGTCATAGAAGCATCCAAAGACAGAGTCAGCCCACGCTGTTCCAAAGCAAGACAGTGCGGAGGATGTACATTACAGCATTTAGCTTATGAAAAGCAGTTAGAATATAAATTTAATAAAGTGAAAAACTGTTTAGAAAGAATTGGAGGCTTAGAAAATATTGAAGAAAAAATGGAACCGATCCTTGGGATGGAAGAACCATTTTACTATCGAAACAAAGCTCAGTTTCCAGTCGGATATGACAAAGAAGGGAATCTTATCACAGGATTTTATGCAGGAAGGACGCATCATATTATTGATTGCACACACTGTATGATCCAACATCCAGTGAACGAACAGATTTTATTAAAAGTCTTGGACTACATGAAGAAAAACAATATTACAGCTTATGACGAAAAGACCCATAAAGGATTGGTCCGCCACATTGTAACAAGAGTCGGATTCAAAACAGGTGAGATCATGGTCTGTCTTGTTGTGAATGGGAGCAAAAAGAATCTTAGAAACTTAGAGATGCTCGTAGATTCCTTAACAGAAGTCGAAGGAATGACAAGTATCTGCGTCAATATCAACAAAGAAAAGACAAACAGGATCTTGGGAAGCAAGATTGAAGAAGTATATGGTAAACCATACATTTATGATTATATCGGCAATGTAAAATACCAGATCGGACCACTATCTTTCTTCCAGGTCAATCCAACACAAACAAAAGTATTATACGAAAAAGCTATGGAATACGCAGATTTAAAAGGCGAAGAAACCGTATGGGATCTCTATTGCGGAATCGGAACTATTTCCTTATTCCTGGCTCAGAAAGCAAAGAAAGTTTATGGAGTAGAAATCGTCAAAGAAGCCATCGACGATGCAAGATTAAATGCTAAGATGAATGGCTTTGATAATGCAGAATTCTTCGTAGGAAAAGCAGAAGAAGTACTTCCAAGAGAATACGAGAAAAATGGAGTCTATGCAGACACGATCGTCGTTGACCCACCAAGAAAGGGATGCGACAGTAAACTGTTAGAAACAATGGTGAAAATGGCACCCAAACGAATCGTATATGTAAGCTGTGATCCAGCAACACTAGCCAGAGATTTAAAAGTACTATCAGAACAAGGCTACGAAGTCGAAAAAGTCTGCGCCGTCGACCAATTTAGCCACAGCTCACATGTAGAGACCGTTGTGAGATTAAAACGAAAATAGGTTATTTTATTTGTATGAGTTGAAGGTCATCGAGTATTTAGAGAAAAAATGAAAGATAGCATG
>ENA-ORTZ01000960-ORTZ01000960.1-human-gut-metagenome-genome-assembly--contig:-NODE-960-length-19305-cov-10.280883_pt1 | contig 19305 bp, 17 predicted proteins | sample MGYA00242075_ERZ509199 | MGnify/ENA primary metagenome ERZ509199 (study PRJEB26280, sample SAMEA2338824) | human gut metagenome | biome: human gut; feature: human-associated habitat; material: faeces...
GATTTTAATTCTGCCCCATGTTCCTCCACTTCGATTGCAATGAGTTCATTCTCAAGCTTATGTCTTGCCATATGTTCCATCTCCTCTGATTCTATAAATTACGCGTTACCGCTTCACTTTTTCTCTCCCTGTCCATTTTATCTTATGCTATTTTACCGAGGTTTGTCAATGGACTGAATTTGCGAAGAAGTAGCAACAGATACTAAATCTTCAAGTGCAAGCACTCTGGGTTCCTCCGGATTACTGTCTCTGTTTACAATAGTGTTAATCTGCTTTGGTATATTTTTATTCACAAGCTCAGGGAAAACCACTCTGACATACATTCACTCCTTTACACTTTTGCTGATATACTTTTTCAGAATTACAGTTTATTCTATAATCTCCCAATACCCATTTTTCGGTGAACCATGACGAACCACAATATCTGATTCTTTCATTTTTTTAATATTATTTTCAACAGTCCGCCTAGATATATCTATTCTGTCTGCTATTTTTTTGACCGAAATATATTTATCTTCTGCTATACAATCTAGTATTTTCTCCTGAGTCTCCGTCAATTTCTGTGCTTTTTCTCTGATACGGACTTTATCTCCGAAATCATTTCCACCATTTACTCCACCATTTACTCCACCATTTACTCCACTATTTGCATTATGCTGCACATTCCTATATAAATTCACCCGAAACATATCATCAAATACTTCCACAGTCGGAACAGGCAGTCCATATTCTCCAGCAACACTTATAATTCTTCTGATGCCACTTCCCCACGCTTCTACCAGTCCCATCTGACCAAATATATTTGCAATCAGCTTGTTTCTAATCTTGGAATGACCTTTCATCACTTCCTCGTAGGTTAGTCCATTGTATAGTCCACCTGGAGATGTCACTTCTAAGCGATCATCATAAATTGCCACCTGTATGCAGGATTCATCTAACAGGTTTCTGTGACAATGTGCGTTGATTATCATTTCACGAATTGCTTCTACTGGGAGTTCATAGCTTTCCCGACGCACTAAGCCATCTATTGTCACTCCAAGTCTGATATTTCTCAAAACAAAATCAACCGCACTCTCTATCTGCTTGTATATCGGTCCAGTATATTCCCGTTTATCAAGAAAAACCGTTCTATCCGTTCCCTTGAATACGGCGCACTGCGTCTTTGCAAACGGAAAATAATCTGATGTTAGCAGCACATACGCATTTGATGCAAGCACATTGCCTTCGCTTTTCTTCAAAATTTTCCAATTAAACAACTGCTCTTTTCTTACATCATGCCCCGAAAGTCCTGCCTTCTTTCGGAAATCTTCAATATCCTTGCATAAAGACTGCGTTGCTTCTTCCGTCACTTCATATCCTACACAAGTAAGCTCATCCCAAGAAATACGGGCGCCTTCCATCTCCAGCTCACTTATCTTTTCCTGATGCGCATGTCTGGAAGTACCAGCCACACGAATATAGGTGCCTTTCGCCTTACCTTGGGCTTTAATATAATATGGTCGGTTTTTTCCTGCTTCCACCGTGATAACAATGACTGTCTTGCCATCAACCGTCTGCGGCCCAATGTCCGGTATGATCTGCGGTTCACAAGAATCTGATATAGCATTTGTCAAAGCGTCCATAGCTTGAAACAAACTATCATTGTCAACACCAACTACCTGATGTGTTTTATCATCAATACCTATGACCAGTCTGCCACCCTGTGTATTGGCAAAAGCCACAACTGTTTTCATATATTTTTCGCTTTTATCCGGTACAACTACCTTGTATTCAATATTCTTTGATTCGCCAGAAAACAGCTCATCTTTTGCCATAATGCTACCTCCAATTTTCTTGTTCTAATCTCTACTTTCATCTTATCAAGCAGATTATCCGCTGCATCCGGTGCCATCAGATCCTTTGAAATATAATGCACTATATCTCCGCCTTTAATTGATTAAAAGCCTCATCAACAGATACAGCATCAATTCTTTTTGCCTGTGCAAGTCCGGTCTGCATCATAGTATCAAATTCAGCTTGTGTTATAGAATCTCTCGTAGCAAGTTTATCCGGAATATCAAGTGAAAATGGTACTCGTGCTGTTACATTTGCAGTTTTTGTTGCCATAGTATGCACCTCCTATTTCCGATAGTGTTCCACCTTGTATGGCTTTTTACAACACAAATATTTTTTAACCAGCCATTTAAATGAGGAGTTTTCTCACCATCTTTGCATCAAAGGTAACAGTTTTCAGATGATCCACCTCAATCTGATACAGCGCATTTGCTGCAATATGCTCTGCCGCCTGCTCCAAATCACGGATTCCACTGGTACCCGAATACAGATCCACGATTGTATTTAATGCATCATCTGTGATAATACATTCCTCTTCCTTTAAGCTCATGCGCTTTAATACCTTAGGCAGTGCAAATTTTGAGAAGATAATCTTCTTTTCCTCAAACGTATAATCCGGGATATCAATTACCGCAAAACGGGACAGAATCGGTGCGCTGATCTGCTCCTTATCGTTTGCTGTTGCAATCGGATAAACACCGGATGTCGGGATCATACACTCGATATAGTTATCTGTAAATCCCAGATTATCCAGAAGTGTCAGTAAAACATCTGCCGGATTTCCGTTTCCTTTTCCAGAAGCTGCCTTATCCAGCTCATTGATAATAAATACCAGGCTTGACTCTCCTGCCATGGCAAATGCATCCATGATGATCCCCGGCTTTGCGTTAGCATAAATTCTCGAACTTCCGGTCAGCTGCTCCGGATCATTGATGGAACTCATATCAAGAGTTGTCCACGGAAGTTTTAAAATACGGGCAACTGCATAGGCAATCTGCGATTTTCCGGTTCCTGCCGGTCCCACCAGAAGCAGTCCATATGCCGGAAGCGTATGTGTGCGGTTAATCTGAATAATCGTCTCAATGATTCTCTGCTTCACACGCTCCATGCCATACAATTCCTCATCTAAAATCCGACGGGCTTCCTTGGGATCAATGGCCTCAAAATAATTGTTTTTCCACTGGATATTCATCATGATGGAAAGTGCACGCTGTGCATGACGCCGCTCTTCTGGAGACACTTCATTGGAACGTGCCACTGCTAAATTCCGGCGTGCCCACAACCGGATGTTATCCGGCATGGTCCGTCCTGCGCAGGTCATAAAATCGGTGATGCTCTGAATACTGGTGAGCTTCATATCATCGCCGTCTTCCTCCTGCTCCTCATCCACCGCTTCCTCACTCGGTGCACTGCTGGCAAACAGACGCTCCATCATAAACTGTAAAAAGCCATCTTCCGCGGAAAGCTTTTTTCCACCGCCAAATGCAATTTCACGGATCTTATACACGGCATATCCATCCGGTGTGTTCTCTCCAGACAGCCGGACATTAATGTGGTTTTCCCCCAGCCAGCGAAGCAGATTGACAAAACGGGCATCCACCCGCAAAATATCCGCACATACAGTTCCGTCTTCCTGGGTAAACTCAAATGCTGTGCGCTTTGTCTGGTTCGTGAACACTCCGCAGGAATGATATTTCCACTGCTTTGCCGTATTATCTAAAACCAGAATCGGATATTTTGCACTTGCAGTGTTTTCATTCGACTGAAATGTTGTATAGGTACACTCACAGGCTTTCTTTTCTTCCGTTGTATTGCTGAAATCAAATACAGGCATATCTATCTCCCTTCTACATGATTTAAGGGTCAAAAACAGTTTTGACCCTTATCCTGCATAAACAATTCTGTTATTTTCTACGAAAGCAGTGCTTTATCACTTGCAAATTCCTCACCGCTTACTTTTTCAAACTGATGCAGCAGATCTCCGACCGTAAGTTTCTTTTTATCTTCACCTGCAATATTTAAAATAACTTTTCCTTCATGCATCATAATCAGACGGTTTCCATGGGCAATCGCATCCTTCATATTGTGTGTTACCATCATGGCCGTCAGCTGATTCTCTGAAATGATCTGATCCGAAATCTCAAGTACCTTTGCGGCAGTCTTTGGATCCAGCGCAGCCGTATGCTCATCGAGAAGCAGAAGCTTCGGTTTCTGGATGGAAGCCATCAGAAGCGTGATTGCCTGACGCTGTCCACCGGATAACAGACCGACTTTTGATGTCAGGCGATCTTCCAGTCCAAGATGCAGGGTGGAAAGCATTTGGCGGTATTTCTCGCGTTCCGCTTTGGTAATTCCCCATCGCAATCCCCTGGATTTTCCACGTCTTGCTGCAATTGCCATATTTTCCTCAATGGACATTGTGGTAGCCGTACCGGTCATCGGGTCCTGGAACACACGTCCCAGATATTGTGCCCTGCGATGTTCGGATAACTTTGTCACATCCTCGCCGCCGATATAGATTTTTCCGGAATCTACCGGCCATACACCGGCTACGGCATTCAGTGTTGTCGATTTTCCTGCACCGTTTCCACCGATCACTGTGACAAATTCGCCTTCCTCAAGTGTCAGGTCGACACCGTCCAGAGCCACTTTTTCATTTATCGTACCCGGATTGAATACTTTCCGGATATTTTCAATTTTTAACATCTCACTCATCGGTTACAGCCCCCTTGTTGCTTTTTTCTTATTCTTCAGATATGGAATCGCAAGGAAAATTGCTACCACGATTGCTGAGAACAGTTTCAGATCATCCGATGGGAATTTCAGCCACAAAATGATGCTCAGCACAAGGTAGTAAATGATCGCTCCAACGATCACGGAAAACAGCGTATATGCAAATGCCAGTTTCTTTCCTGCACACAGTTTTCCAAACAGTACATCTCCGATAATAACGGCAGCCAGACCGATAACGATTGCGCCTCGTCCCATATTGACATCCGCTGCACCCTGATACTGTGCATAAAGTGCACCGGACAGACCAACGAGTCCGTTGGAAATCATCAGTGCCAGTACCTTACAGAAGCTGGTATTGATTCCCTGTGCACGCGCCATCTGCGGGTTACATCCGGTTGCCCGGATGGCATGCCCCTGCTCGGTTCCGAAATACCAGTAAAGAATCGCCACGATCACTACCCCAAACAGGATACAGGTGGTAAATACTTTAATTTTTGCTGCTGTATCACCGGATACATAACGAAGCGATACCGCAAGGGAATATTTATCCACACTGATCGCCTGATTGGACTGTCCCATAATATTCAGATTGATGGAGTACAGTGCAATCTGCGTTAAAATTCCGGCAAGAATTGGAGGAATTCCCAGTTTGGTGTGCAGAAGACCTGTGACCATTCCCGCAAGCATTCCTGCAGCAAATGCAAAAATAAGGGAAACCCACGGATTCATATCACTGCGGATCAGCATAACCGCCACAGCTCCGCCGGTTGCAAAAGAACCGTCCACCGACAGATCCGCAAAATCCAGAAGTTTGTATGTAATATATACTCCCAATGCCAGAAGGCCCCAGATCAGCCCCTGTGCAATGGAGCCCGGCAGCGCACGAAACAGCGCCAGCGGACTTAAGGAAGCAAAATAAGCAGATATTAACACGATACCCATCCCCCTTAATTATTCAGCCTCGATAGCCTTGTAATCATCCGGAATTTTAACGCCCAGCTGATCACAGATATCTTTGTTGTATTCTTTGGTTACGTTTGGTGCAGTCTCAATCTTCATGGTTGTAATGTCCGCACCGTTTACTAAAATGTCATATGCCATTTCACCGGCCTTTTTTCCGATGTCATAATAACTGATGGAAAGCGTTGCCACTCCGCATCCTTTACAGATACCTTCCTCTCCGGCAATAATCGGAGTTCCTGCCGGAAGTGCGATATTGTTGATTGCTTCTGTGTTCTGTGCCATGGTATTGTCTGTCGGAATGTAAATGACATCTGCATACTCGGTTGCACTCTGTACCACAGAACCGATATCATTGGAATCGGAAGCGGTAAACTCTTTGTAGCTGATACCGTCCTCATCCAGGTATTTTTCAAACTCGGTTGCCTGATATTTGGAGTTTGCCTCTGCAGAGCAGTAAAGTATTGCGACATGCTTTGCATCCGGATAGAGCTCTACGAGCATATCCTCCTGCTGATCAAGCGGAGCCAGATCGGATGTACCGGAGATATTTCTTCCGGTTGTACCACTCCAGTCACTGATCTCCAAAGCCGTTGCATAATCGGTAACGGAAGTTCCCAGAATCGGAATATCGGTTGTCGCTGCTGCACATGCCTGTAAAGCAGTGGTTGCATTTGCAAGAATCAGATCCACATTGGAAGATACGAAATTATTTGCAATTGTAGAAGCATTTGCCTGCTCGTTCTGTGCATTCTGGAGATCAAATTTTACATTGTCTCCCAGCTTTTCCTTTAAGACATCCTCAAATCCCTGTGTTGCCTGATCCAGTGCCGGATGCTCCAACTGCTGGCAGATTCCGATGTTATATACTTTACCGGATGCACCTGCACTCTGTGTCCCGTCTTTTGCTGCATCTGCGGAATTTCCACAGGCGCCCAGGGATACCATCATGGCTGCTGCCACAGCAACCGACATTGCCTTGTTTAATTTTTTCATAGTTGTTCCTCCATTTATATTTTATATAGTCAGATAGACTTTAAGCCGCTTCCCATCCTACTGGAAAGCGGCTCGTCCACTGCGCAATTACAGGAAAATATATTTGCAGATAAAAAGTACTGCAAGGATATACATCAGTGGAGTAATCTTCTTACGCTTGCCACAGATCAGATTGATCAGTACAAAAGAGATTACACCAATGGCAATACCCTCTGCGATACTGTACATTAAAGGCATCGCAATGAGGCACAGATATGCAGGAACTGCATCTGTCAGATCCTCGAAATCAACCTTTACAATTGCGGATACCATCAGGAATCCGACAAAGATCAGCGCCGGTGCTGTTGCAAAGCCCGGAATTGCCGTAAAGATTGGTGCAAAGAAAATTGCAAGCAGGAATAATAATCCTGTAACGATGGATGCAAGACCGGTTCTTGCACCAGCTCCGACACCGGCAGAGCTCTCTACGAATGTTGTAGTTGTAGACGTACCAAGGACCGCACCTGCAGAAGTAGCAATTGCATCTGCCATCAGTGCCTGCTTTACATTCGGAAGTTTTCCATCTTCGTCTAACATGCCGGCCTTATCCGATACACCGATCAGTGTTCCGATCGTATCAAACATATCTACAAACAGGAAAGACAACATGACTACGATGAAGTTCATAATTCCGACTCCATGGAAATCTGCTGTAAAACACTGTCCGAACGTCTCCCCGATTTTTGAAAAATCAGTCATGGCAAATGTCGGATACAGAGAATAAAATCCAGCGTCTGCATCGATACGGTAAACACCCGCTGCCTGACAGATCATTCCAAGAATCCAGGTAGCCAGAATACCGATCAGAATAGATCCCTTGACTTTTTTGATGTATAAAATTGCAGTAAGAAGCAGACCAATCAGTGCAAGTACTGCACAGATTCCTTCGGTATGCCAGTTATCCCTGAAATTTACATAAGATAACAATGTGGAATCGTTGTTTACAACGATATGTCCACCCTGCAATCCGATAAACGCGATGAACAGACCGATGCCGGCGCTCACACCTTTCTTTAATGTGGTCGGAATGGCATTGAAAATTGCCTCACGCACATTGGTAAGAGAAAGGATAATAAAGATAATACCTTCGAAGAATACTGCCATCAGGGCTACCTTCCAGGAATATCCCATATTTCCGCATACGGTAAATGCAAAATATGCATTCAGTCCCATACCCGGTGCAAGTGCAAACGGATAATTTGCAAGGAGTGCCATTGCAAACGTACCGATAAAGGATGCCAGACAGGTTGCAATCAGCACTGCTGTCGGATCCATTCCTGCCCGTGAAAGCAGGTTCGGGTTTACAGCCAGGATATACGCCATGGTCATAAACGTCGTAATACCGGCGATCACTTCTGTTTTCGCTGTGGTATTGTTCTCTTTGAGCTTAAACATTTTCTCTAACATGTTCTCTCCTCCATATTTTATTGTTTTGTAAAAGCACCTTACTATTCTACCATAAAATAATTGAGAAATCCATTCAATTATTTATGACTCCAGGTACTCTTTGAAAAGAGAACAAGCATCGGGAAAATTTCCAGTCTTCCGGCCAGCATGTCAAAAATCAGCACAAGTTTGGAAAACCAGGAATACACCGAAAAATTACAGGTCGGTCCCACCACATCAAATCCCGGTCCGATATTGTTAAAGCAGGCAGCAACCGCAGACACATTTGTTGTCATGGACAGTCCATCAATAGAAATCAAAAGAAAACTTCCGACTAAAATCACACCGTAAGCCGCCAGATAGGTATTTGTATTATTTAATACATCCTCCCCGATCCGGTTTCCATTCATGCGCACCACTTCCACACGCTGCGGGCTTAAAATTCTGCGGATATTTCTGCGCAGGTTTTTCAGAATCAGAAGAAGCCTTCCCATCTTAAGCCCTCCTGCCGTACTGCCTGCACAGGCACCGACAAACATCAGACACAGCAACAGTGCTTTCGAAAATCCGGGCCACAAATCAAAGTCCGTGCTTGCAAACCCGGTCGTCGTCATAATAGAGGAAACCTGAAATGCCGCATGGCGGATGGTCTCTTCCCAGGAGCCGTACAGTCCCCGGACATTGAACGTAATTAAAAGAATACTGACTACAAATATGATGATATACAGCCGCAGTTCCTGATCTTTGAGCACTTCCTTTACATGCCGGACTAAAAGCAGATAATAACAGCTGAAGTTGATTCCAAACAAAAACATGAAGACCGTACATACATTCTGTATATATGGGCTGTACCCTGCAATACTGTCATTTCGGATTCCGAATCCACCTGTGCCGGCCGTTCCAAAAGCGGTACATACGGCATCAAAAACCGGCATTTTTCCCAACAGGAGAAACAGGAAATTGATGAATGTCAGCACCATGTATATGACGTACAAAATTCTTGCTGTTGTACGCATTTTCGGCACCAGCTTGTTCACATTCGGTCCCGGACTTTCCGCACGCAGCAGATGCATGGTATACCCTTTGCCCCTCTCTCCATTCGGAGAAAGTGCCAGAAGAAATACAAGTACCCCCATGCCACCTAGCCAGTGGCTGAAACTCCGCCAGTACATAATTCCGGGAGAAAGTGCTTCCACATCTCCCAGAATCGAAGAACCTGTGGTTGTAAATCCCGATACAATTTCAAACAGGGCATCGACAAAGTTTGGAATTTCCCTGGACAAAACAAATGGAAGACACCCGAAAAAACTGATTGCAATCCAGCTTCCGGCTACGCAGACCATCCCTTCCCTCGCAAAAAAACGACGGGTGGAATTTCTGCAAAAATAATACATTAAGGCACCGACTCCGGCAGTGATCAGAATGGACAGCCCAAACCCGTAAACTGCTGCCCGGCTTCCGGTATACAGACTGATCAAAAGTGCAGGAACCATAAACCCTGCTTCCACAATTAAGATCTGGGAAAGAAATTTTCCCATCATTTTATAATTCATAGCATCCTCACTCGAAAATATCATTCAGCTGCAAAAGTGTCATCCCGCCCTTTGCAACGATAATCACGGAATTTCCAGCCTCATACATGGAATCTCCGTTTGGAATCTCCGTTTTACTTCCATGGCTGATACATGCGATCAGTATATTGCGTTTCAGGCGGATATTACGCAATGGTTCCCCGATATGTTTTGTGTCGGCATCTACGACAAACTCCAATGCTTCTGCCTGTCCTTCTGCAATATTGTGCAGTGTCAGTGCTGCACCTGTTGTATTCTGCATGGCACGGACATAACGGACAATCGTATTGCAGCAGAGTTCTTTCGGGCAGATTACACTGCCAAGTCCCAGACTGTCCTGCATACTGTTATTTTCCATATGACCGACTTTCGTGATCACCTGTGGCACTCCACAGGTCTGCGCATACAGCGAAATAATCATATTCATTTCATCCATGCCGGTCATGGTTACAACGGCGTCACAATCATGGATGCCTTCACTTTCAAGCAGAAACTGACTGCTGGCATCCCCGTGTATGATACATACTTCCGGTGGCAGTTTGCCGGATAATTCTTCACAGCGCGCTTCATCCTGCTCAATCAGCAGCACACTGACACCTTCTTTTGCCAGCCAGGTCGACAGATAATAACCGATTCTTCCGCCACCGCAGATAATTACACGCTTTGCCTTGTGCGTGATAATGCCAAGATTGCGCAGAAGCTGTGTCAGCATCTCAGCAGTTGCCGTAATAAACAGATGATCCCCCTCCCGGAGAATAAAATGTCCGGATGGAATCTCCACAACCCCTCCGCGGCTCACTGCGCAGACAAGCACCTTGCATTTGACAACATTTTCCAGGTTCATCAGTGCCACATCGCAGAGTTTACTGCCTTTTTGAATCCGCAGCTCCACGATTTCCACACGGCTTTTTGCAAATGTTTCCCTCTGCAGGAAGCCCGGATAGCGAATCAGCCGTTCAATCTCGCGCGCCGCCTGTTTTTCCGGATTCACCATAAGCGAAAGGGAATAGACATCCCGCATGGTAAAAATCTGCTTGCCGTATTCGGGATTACGGATTCTTGCAATGGTGTGAATTCTCGGATTCAGACCATGGGCAGTCATACCACAGAGCAGATTGACTTCATCCGAACTGGTGGCTGCAATGAGCAGATCCGCCTTTTTCACATCCGCACTCTCCAACACGCGCATGGAGGCACAGTTTCCCTGTACCCCCATAACATCGTAACGCTCCACACTCGAATCCAGCACACGCTGGTTCGAATCGATCAAAGTCAGGTCATGTCCTGCCGCAGAAAGCTTCTGCGTCAGCGTGAGTCCGACCTTGCCATCACCGGCGATTATTATTTTCACAGATTTGTCCTCCGTTTATATTCTGTATTTAGACGTCCCACATTATAGCATATGGCATATAGAAATACAACCGAGGAGTTTTTGGTCTTTACTGCTTCTTATCCTCCTGATATTCCTCAAAACTGAGAATTACTTTAAACAGATCGCCGTCCATCTGCACCGCAAGATTTCCATGCATCAGCTCGGTCAGGCTTTTTGCGATAGAAAGCCCCAGTCCGTGTCCTTCCGTATTCCGGGAACTGTCTCCACGGACAAATCTTCCGAAAAGTTCCTCGCTGGTCATTTTCAGTCGATCCTTCGAAATATTGCGGAAGGTCATAATCACCATTCCGTGAAATGTTTCCAGCGTAACATACACACGTGTTCCCGGCTGTGCATACTTACATATATTTCCCATCAGGTTGTCAATGATCCGCCACAAATGTCTGCCATCCACATAGATTTCAACGGGTGGTTGCGGACATTCTACAACCATCTCCAGCTGATTTGCCTCTGCCTTTTCTGAAAATTCCCCGACAATCTGTGTCAGAACGACCGTTGCATCACATACTTCCGGATTCACCGGAAGATTTCCGGTAGATGCTTTGGATGCCTCCATCAGATCCTCAATCAGTTTTTTCAGACGGTTGGACTGTCGGTCAAGCACCTCAATGTACTCCCGCATTGTTTCACTCTCTGTCGGCTCCTTTTTGATCAGATCCACATAGTTGATAATGGAAGTAAGCGGTGTTTTAATATCATGGGAGACATTGGTGATCAGTTCGGTACGAAACCGCTCACTCTTCATTTTTTCTTCTACCGCCGCTGCAACTCCGGTCTGTACATTATTTAAGTTTTCCGCATGTGCACGCAGCTCATACATCATTTTTCCCGTATCAATCGGATGCGAATAATCACCTTTTGCAATCCGTTCCCCTCCGTCGAATATCTGTCGAAACTGCACCACAATCTTTAACAGTACGCCGTATTCCACAACTTTCCAGAGGAGATAGACCATGATAATTCCGCCATCCGCTCCGGCACACAGTAAAAGAAATGCTTCTATCAGGAAGACCACAAGAAATACAACTGTGACTTTTACCGTCATAGACAGACTTGCCAAAAGTGCCAGCCTGATTTCATGCAGTTCTCTTTTTATCCGGCGAAACGGGTTTAAAAGCAGACGCAAAAGCGTATAATGCCAGAATTTTCCTGCACGGATTCTTACAATGATACTGATCACATATTCATACACAATCAGCTCTGCCAATGCAAATGCAATTGCAAAAAATGAAATACAGAATACGATTCCTGCATTTTGCATAAGCAGATCTCCCATATAAAGGCATACCATACCGCAGCCCAAAAACGCAAGTCCTGAGATTCCTGTATAAATACCAAATGGTATACGGTCAATCCTTCGAATCTGTACCGTATCAAACCCTTTTTTCCATCCTGCCGATACAAACAAAACGCCAAGCGAAACCAGCCATACAAGAGCGCTCAAAAGCAGCCACCACCCCGAAATTTTCCGCACCTGTACCAACTCGCCTGCAAGTGTGTGTGCTTTCTGGAAAAACTGTGTTTTCCCGGAATCAATCACGATATGGGTTTCATCTCCGACTTCCGGTGAAAACAAAGAGGATACCGTAGCTGTGCTTCCCTTCAGGGAATCCGCTGCCGTAAGATAAAGCGTATATTCCGTCGCCTCTTTCTCCTGATGTGGATTATAATAAATACGACCCTGTTGATCTTCGTATGCAAATGAAAAATCCTGCCACTGGAATACCCTTGCCTTCGCATAGGTATCCGCAATGGATTCCTGCCGGATCGGGTAAATCCCATCCTTTTTTGACCATAAGTAACCTGCCTCTAACCCATCAAAATCAAACCGTAGTTCGGATGATTTTAAATACGGTTCGAGCTTACCTTTTTTCAGCTGTTCTCCATTTTCCGCGCAATATCTGCCACCATCGTCCGATTCCCGGTAAGTATATTCCACATACGGTTCAAGATCCGACTCCTCTGGAACCGCGTAAAAAGAAAAGGAATTGATCCGAAACAGGGTATCGCCCGCATAACAATAAATCACACCATTATCATAGATAAAATGATCCACCTGCGTATAATGCTTGACTTTTTGCATGTACTGTCCCCTGTTTCTTCCAAGCAGCATATCCCAGAAAGAACGATCATTGGTATGAAACTCATTTTCATCTGTAAATTTCAGCCAGGCAAGTGCATTTTCCTTATTTAAGGTACCGGTATTATTTCCACAGACAAGTTCGGTTTCTTTTCCTTTCGGCTTCTTTTTGACAAGTGAATAAACGATATTTCCGTCATCAAATTTTTTCAGGGCATCTGCTTCGTCCTGTTCTTTTGAAATGCCGGTAACCGCATCCCCCATCCAATACGCATAGCTTCTAAGCAGCTCCGTATCCAGTGTTTTTTCAATGTCTTTCTGTGAGCCCTGCAAATCACTGTTCATGCCTAATGTAACTGTCACCACACTGGTCACGCCCACCAAAAATCCACTTACAATCGCAAGTACCATAGCCAGTAATCTGATGCCCTGCGATGATTTCCAGTTTTTGGACACATATTCCGGCTTTTTGGATTTTTTATCCTTTTTCTCATTCATTTTCTACATCCTCCATCTTGTATCCCCGTCCCCACACGACTTTTAAATAGCGTGGCTCCGCAGGATTATATTCCAGTTTTTCCCGAAGGTGCCGGATATGTACGGCTACCGTGTTTTCGACGCCGCACGGGCTGCCCTTCCACACGGCCTCATAAATCTGTTTCGGTGAATATACTTCCCCCGGATGTTCCATCAGAAGTTTTAAAATATCGTACTCTGTTCTGGTCAGACTGACAGGTTCTCCGTCCAGAGTGACTTCCTTTAATTTATCATCCAGCTCGATGCCGCCGGCTGACAGTTTTGTCCTCACCTTCTGTCCGCTTCCAAGCAGCATATACCGCCGGATCTGGGATTTCACTCTCGCCTGCAGTTCCACCGGATTGAATGGTTTCGTCACATAATCGTCCGCGCCCACGGTAAGTCCGAGTACCTTATCGGTATCCTCACTTTTGGCCGTCAGTAAGATCACCGGAACATTGGAAATTTCACGGATTTTGCACATCGCTTCTATCCCGTCCATTTCCGGCATCATAATATCCATCAGAACCAGCTGGATATCCTCCCGGTTTATAATTTTTAAGGCTTCCTTTCCGTTATAAGCCGAAAACACCTGGTATCCTTCACTTTTTAAATAAATCTGCAAAGCAGAAACAATATCCTTTTCATCGTCACAAACTAAAACATTATACATAAAAAAACCGCCACCTCGTATTCATGATTAATCATAGATACATTGTAGCGGTTTTTTTCTTAATTTCCAATGGGGCAAACCTTTAAGGTTTGCTTAAAATCAGGAATTATTCTTATTTTGATATCTTTTCTTCTTTTAGCCATGCATCAACGCTCTCATACAGACGCTGCATTCCATCTTCAACAACCAGCTTGGAGGTAGCCACATTCACGCGCAAAAATCCTTCGCCTCCCCTGCCATACTGATTGCCTCCGCTGACATACAGACCGCTGGTTTTGCGGATAAATTTTGCAAACTGCCGGCCACTCTCCGTGATTTTGCGGCAGTCCAGCCACATGAGGTAAGTAGCATCTCCTGCAACCGGATGGATGAGTGGAATTTTCTCCTGCAGAAATTCCGTCACATACTGCTTGTTCTTTTCCACATATTCCCGCAGCTCATCGAGCCATTCTTCCCCATATTGGAAAGCGGCAATCGCTGCCTGAATTGCAAAAGCATTCGGTTCTGCTACTTCGTCGGTATTGAGCTGTCTCCACATTCTGTGATGCAGAATCGAGTTTTCTGCATAGACGGCAGCCGTCTGCAGCCCTGCCAGATTAAATGTCTTCGTCGGCGCAATGCAGGTAACACTGATGTCCCTGCAGGTATCATCCACAGAGGCAAACGGAATGTATTCTGTACCGGGTTTTGTCAGATCACAGTGAATTTCATCCGAGACAACAATGACATCATACTGCTTACATAATGCCCCGATCCGCGCCAGCGTCTCACAATCCCAGATGTTTCCTGCCGGATTCTGCGGATTACACAAAATCATAAGCGTCGTCTGCGGATCTGCCAGCTGCTGTTCAAGTTTTTCCCAGTCTACACGATATTCTTTTCCATCATAAAGCAGTTCATTTTCCACGACATTTCTTCCGTTATTACGAATGGAATTGAAGAAATTATTATAGACAGGTGTCTGAATCAGCACATTTTCTGCCGGAGTCGTCAGTTTTCGGACAGCAGAAGAAAGTGCAGGGATTACTCCCGTTGTAAAGATCAGCTTCTTTGGGTCCATCCGAAAATGATGACGCTTTTCCCACCAGTTTACATAGCTGTCCGCCCATTCGTCCGGGATGACAGAATATCCATATACCCCGTGCGCCACGCGCTGTACCAGTGCCTCCTGCACTTCCGGCACCGTCTCAAAATCCATATCTGCCACCCACATCGGGAGTTCTTTGCGATCCACATCCCACTTGAGGGAATTTGTGCCTCTGCGGTTTGGTATTTTATCAAAATTATATTTCATAATCATCAGGTCTCCTTTTTCTGTCTCTCTATAATGCCTTATCATACCACTTCTGCATCATTTCTTCAATCATTGCAGTACCATCAGAAACGGAAAAAGAAGGGAAAAAATACCTCTTTTTCCGGTATTTTTCCCTTCTTCTGTAAACAATCACCGGGCTGCAGCAGTCTGTTTTCAGCCTTCGGTCTTTGTTGTGCTCTCTTTGGACTTATAATAATCCTCAAACTTCTGATTTGCAGCATCCAGTGTCTTCTGGCAGATGTCCGGAAGGTCTTTGCCCCATGCACCGGTTGCCTGCTTGAATCCCTTCTGCATGGCAGTCTGCATCTTCTTCATCTTTTCCACATCATCTCCGGCAAGGGCACTTGCAAAATCAAATAATCTCTCTGATGTCTGCTTTACTCCGTAATAGCCATCTTCGGAGATATCCTTCTGTGCCTGTGCCTTTGTTGCTGCATCAACCGTGAAATCCCCTTTTGCAAGGAACTTCCATATATCATCGCTGTTTGTTCCGTTTGCAACAGAAGAAGTAGCTGCCTGACCGGTCATCATTTTCTGCACGATGCTGATCAGCTGCTGCTGTCTGGACTGTGTATCCGCTTTCATCTGCTGTACGAGTGCTGCACGATCCTCAGCGCTCATCTTATTAATCGAATAGGTTGCTTTCTTATTGTCCTTGCTGCTGTCTGATTTATCATAGACTACACCGCTCTCATTTTTTTCTTCCGTCTTTGCCGTGGAGTCCTTCTTTGCAGCCGTCTCATTTTTGGTCACCGCATCGTTTTTATAGGATGCGTATACCTCTGTCTGCGTGTTTAACAAACCTGTTGTGTTTACACCCATACTCTCATCCTCCTTGAATTCTACCGGTCAATTCCATTTGTTTCCGGTTAAACTATGTTGGTATCTACTATAGATATCGGTTCTTTTCACAGAATCTTTATAGTTTGCTTTATTTTTGTTTCACAGTGACACGATAGGTCTTTCCAACGGCAGATTTTGTTCTGGCCTTCACCATCACATAGAGTTTCTGCCCCTTTGCAGCTTTTACGGTAAACTTCTGTCCGGTCTGTGCATAATCTTCCTGTTTGACCAGCTTCTTTTTCTGATTATATACACACACATTCCAGTATCCGCTGTCAGGAAGGCTTACCTGTATGGTCACCTTTCCCTTCTTTGCAGCCTTATATACAAAATAATCTTTATCCTTTACCGCATAATTATTCGCACTACAGGTCTTATTCTTTTTTACAGTTGTAGCTGTGGCAAAAGAATCATTATATTCCTGTTCCCAGTTATCAGCCTTGTACTGATTGACTGTCACCGTGTATTCGTGTCCGCACGCATAATCATTGATATTCCGTTCTACCTTCAGGTAAATCTCTTTGCCTTTCCGGAAACCGAGCTTTGCAGTGGAAATCTGCAGATCATCCTCTGTTTCCACGGTCTGAAGCAGCTTCTTTTTCTCATCATATACGGAAAGTTTCCAGTACTGATTGTTTCCACCGTCCGCATTTGTAAATTTGAAATTGAAATATCCACTGCCCGTGGCAACGTAGCGGTAGTAATCCACATCTTTTTTGCTGTTGATACTTCCATGCAGTGTCTTTCCGGCGGTAAGATCCGTGGCAAGTGCCATGGTATCGTTGGATTCCTTTTCCCAGCCTTCCGTTGCATAGTAATTGGAACGGATCCTGTACTGGTTTCCAACGCCGTAGCAGGTGACTTTCACATACACTTTTGCTCCCACCGGAAGGACATATTTACCGGAGGATACGGTTCTTGTATTGGTATCTTTCTGCAGTTCATTCATATTTTCATCATACAGATACAGATTCCAGAGTGCGGAAGATCCCTCCCCCTGAAAATCATATGTGAAATATCCATTTTCCGGAATGGTATACTCATACCAGTCCACATCCGAAGCTTTGTAGGAACTTCCATTGATCCAGGTGCCGTTCTGCAGACTTGTCGCTGCCGCCGGTGTATCGTTGTCTTCCTGTTCCCACTGTGCACTCTCCGTTGTTTTCACCTGAAGGGAATACTGATAATCCTGTGTCAGCTGATAATCTAAAATGGTAATATCCGTAGATTTCACACGCTCAACTTTGATATATACGCTTTTGCCCGGTCTGAGGTTATAAATTCTTGATGTATAATTGGATGCCAGAGGTTTTGTTTCCAGTTCCTGATTTCCATTGTCCGCATCATATACGGAAAAATTCCACTTTCCTTTTCCGCTTGTCTGTGCAAGATTTACAGTAAAATATCCGGCTTTTTCCGCAGTATATTTATAAAAGTGAACATTATTGGAAGTAGACAGCGTATCATACACCACCGTATCTGACTTCAGCACCTCTGCTTTGGTGTAGCTGCTGTATGTGCCAGTCGGTGTCTGATTGGTGGAAATGGATACATTGTCCGCTTTTACCGCCACCGGTGCCGCTGTAAAAACACAGCAGCATGCCAGCAGCAATGCCAGACCTCTTTTTTTCATGTTATGATTCATACGCATATTCCCTCTTTTACAGAGCTTTGATACGCTCCAGTGCCTTTACGGTGTTTTCATAATTTCCAAATGCCGTCAGTCGGAAATATCCTTCTCCGCTCGGTCCGAAACCGGATCCCGGAGTACCAACAACATTTGCATTCTCCAGCAGATAATCAAAGAACTCCCAGGAAGTCATCTGATCCGGAGTCTTTAACCAGATGTATGGTGCATTTACACCACCAAATACGGTATATCCGGCATCCTTTAATCCTTCCTTAATGGTCTTTGCATTCTTCATATAGTAAGCAACCTGCTCCTTTAACTGTGCTTTTCCTTCCTCAGAATATACAGCCTCACCGGCACGCTGCACAATGTACGGAGCACCGTTGAATTTGGTTCCGTGACGTCTTGCCCACATGTCGTGCAAAGAAACTTCCCCGCACTTTAAATCCTTCGGAACTACGGTATATCCAAGACGAACACCGGTAAATCCTGCATTCTTTGAGAAACTGTGCAGCTCAATGGCGCAGGTTCTTGCACCCTTGCACTCATAAATGGAATGTGCCACATTGTCCTCACTGATATAAGCTTCATAAGCGGCATCGTAGATGATTACGGCGCCAACTTTATTGGCATAGTCCACCCATTCCTGCAACTGATCCTTTGTAAGCGTTGTTCCGGTCGGGTTATTCGGCAGACACAGATAGATTATGTCCGGTGTCTTCTTAGGAAACTCCGGTACGAAATGATTTTCTGCTGTACATGGCATGTAAATGACATCGCTCCATGTGCCGGTCTCCTTGTCGTAAGTACCGGTTCTTCCAGCCATAACGTTGGAATCCACATAAACCGGGTATACCGGATCACAGACCGCAATCTTGTTGTCCTGTCCGAAAATCTCCTGAATATTTCCGGAATCGCTCTTTGCTCCGTCAGATACAAAGATTTCATCTGCTGCAACCTCACAGCCTCTTGCTGCATAATCGTTCTCTGCGATTGCCTTGCGCAAAAATTCATATCCCAGATCCGGTGCATAGCCATGGAATGTCTCGGCATGTCCCATCTCATCTACCGCTTTATGCATAGCCTCAATGATTGCAGGAGCCAGTGGCTGTGTAACATCACCGATTCCCAGACGGATAATGTTCTTGTCCGGATTTGCCTCCTGATATGCATTTACTTTTTTTGCAATTGTGCTGAATAAATAGCTGCCCGGCAGCTTCTGATAATTCTCATTTACATGAAACATAATTTCGTTCTCCTTCTCTAATTTTCCATCAGTATCACTTTAACATTTTCTTCTTTTAATGTAAAGACCAGCCAAAAAAGCCAGATAAGAT
>ENA-ORTZ01000981-ORTZ01000981.1-human-gut-metagenome-genome-assembly--contig:-NODE-981-length-18890-cov-4.893071_pt1 | contig 18890 bp, 11 predicted proteins | sample MGYA00242075_ERZ509199 | MGnify/ENA primary metagenome ERZ509199 (study PRJEB26280, sample SAMEA2338824) | human gut metagenome | biome: human gut; feature: human-associated habitat; material: faeces...
TTTTCGTTCCTGTCAGTGGGTGATTACGGTATCCGTAATGACTGCTTATCCGGTACTCTCCTTTCACGAAAGTACCATCACCATTGCTTAGAGTCATATTAATAGCAACAGCACCTTCATAAAAACCGACTTTATCTTCTTGACAAGCTGTAAATAAACATACCAAGAATACACTTAATAAACTTATTTGTAATTTTTTCATAACTATCCTCCATTATTTTATTGACGTTGGCCCAAATCGATCTCATCATCCGGCATCGGAAGTACATAAGCCGCGTTGGCAGTGGCAATCATTTTGGTATTTATTCGTTTGTGATAGAAAAACACTTGGCCTTCGCCTATCAATTCACGATAATACTCCATTTCCAATTCTTTCTGCAATTCTTCTTTTGAAAGATTAGAAAGTCCTGGCAACCCCCGATATGCACGCAACATATTCAAGGTAGTAATTGCCTCTCCAATATTGGAATCTTTCAGTGCTTCGGTCGCAATATAGTACATTTCGGCAATCCGAATACCAGGCATCCTATCCCGTTTAGGTCTCACCAAACCCTGACCAGACACATAAACAGATTCTAATTGCCAAAACTTTGTCAATACATTAGCCGAACCACTGTAAATTTCATACAAAGCATTACGATAATCATCCGGTTCATATAATTCCGCTGGAAGTATACGGCTAATCAAAGGTGTTGATGTTTCGCGAAAATAACCTTTAATATACTCTCCCAACTTGTTTGTATTAAATGCAAACAAATGCTCTGTTGAGAACGTCCGGTCACGAAGTTCTATTGTCGTCGTTGTAATATCTTCAGTCTTCACCCAAGGAAACAAATCACTGTTTTGTTGAGCTAAAATTACCTCATTCGCAGCATCATAAGCATCCTTTGTATTCCCTGCATACAAACAGATTCTTGCTTTCAATCCTACTGCCGCATAATAATTCAAATGGAAATTCCGGTTTGCCAAATACCCGTTATCCATTCCCGTTATATCTTTACCGGTAAGGATGGGATCTTCTTTCAACAATGCTATCGCAGCATTCACATCTTCCAAAGCATATTCCACAAATTTCGCAGGAGTTAACTGAGGCGCAATTGCAGGACGAGCTTCTTTCACATAAGGGATTGCCGGTTTTGCTTCTGAACTAAAATCATAAGGTGCAAACAAACGCAACAGATCAAAATGGAAAAAAGCCCTTAAAGCCCTGGCTTCTCCATGTAAAATATAATAAGTACGCTCATCCTCAAAAAAATCCGGCCCGACTTCCTCCAATCTTTCCAATAAAATATTACAATTGGCAATACAGAAATACAATTCCAGCCACATCTCATCAATTTTAGGCGAAATATTCACATCCTTGTATTGGTACTTGGCCAACTGGGCAAACTCATGTGTCTCGTCCGGAATAGCGTAATACTGAGCCAAAACATCCGTAAATCCGAACAATAAATTATTGGCATACAATTTTTCACCCGAAGCGGTAATATAAATCCCGTTCAATACATCCTTAAATCCCTGAGGAGTAGAAAATATTTTCTTGTCGTTCACCTGTGCCTCCGGAGTAATATCCAACCACGACGTACAGGACTGTGAGAGGACAGCACATCCCAACAGGATTGCAGCTGTCATATTTTTAATTTTTTTGTAACTCATATTCTATTGCATTAAAATTGAACCATTACACCTAAACTCATACTACGGGCAAATGGATAAGAAATCCCTCTCTCCCGCTTCACTGTCGACAAACGAAACACATCATTCATCATTGCAGTCAAACGAACCATATCAAAACCGATAGGTTTCAGCCATTCTTTCTTCAAATCATAAGACAATGACAAAGATCCCAACTGTAATACATTTTCATCCTGTATAAAACGGGAACTAGCCGGAGTCGTCGACTTATCGTTGATGTCTTTATAAAATGTATGGTCGCCTGGTTTCTGCCAGCGTTGCTCCAATACCCGACGGTCTACATTATCTCTCGGATCAGCATTCTCTACCCGGTTGATCAAGGTCTGGTTGTACACCTGTCCTCCCAGACGATAACTGAAATTCATGTTTAGATTGAGTTGCTTCCAGGTTATATTCGTTCCGAATGCTCCGGTCACTTTCGGTTCTGTATCACCGCATACCACACTCTCTTTCGGATCCCAAACGTACGTATTAGTACCATCCTGACGCTGGAATAACTCTTTTCCGGTAGCAGGATCGATGCCCAACGATTTCATCGCATAAATAGCGGTTGAAGATCTTCCCTCTTTATACCGGACCATCGGTTTGGTTTTATAGTCGTCATTGTTAGCCTGTTCCTGATCGGCTTTATCGTTATAGGAACTCAAAGCATTCGAAATGGATACGATACGATTCTTATTATGAGCCATATTCACAAACAGACTGACATTCCAATCGTTCGATTTATAGACAAAACTCCGTAAAGCCAATTCCACTCCTTCATTTTCCATCTGTCCCAGGTTTTCTTTATAATCAATAAATCCCAGAGAAGTAGGCAAAGTAACACTGCTCAAAAGGTTTTTGGTCTTTTTCAGATAATACCCGAAAGTCACCGTCAACCGATCTTCCCACATGCCGAAATCCAATCCCAAGTCGTAAGCAGTCGTCGTTTCCCATTTCAGATTCGGAGTTGCCATACGGTCGGACACTAACGCATTTTCTCCCAAATTGGAAACAATGGTATAAAGTCCTTTACTTGCATAATAAGTACCCAGGTTGTCATTTCCCTGCGCACCATAGCTCATTTTCAGAGTCAAGGCAGACAACCAGTCGGAAGTACTTGCCATAAACTCTTCCCGGTCGATACGCCAAGAAGTACCCAACGACCAGAAATTTCCCCAGCGGGTCTCCGGCGCAAAACGTGAAGAACCGTCGCGACGATAGGATGCCGAGAAGAAATATTTATTTTGATAGTCGTATAATGCTTGAGTCAGATAACCCACCAACGCATAGTCGATGCGATACCCCGAACCTCCGGTCAACTGTGAACCGACTACCAGCTCCGGCATATCAGGCTGCGCCATTTTGGAACGTGATGCCGTCAGTTCATCGTAGCGGTAAGAATAGGCCTCCACACCGGCAAGAACATTAAAATGATATTCACCAATTGTCTTGTCATACGTAACAATATTATTCCATGTCCAAGAGAAAGTACGGGTATTCATTCGGCTGACGCCGCCGCCGTTTTCTTTAGCCGGGCCTAACTTCGGATTCGTATAATCCAATGTATTATAATTAATCAAGTCAAAGTTAAAACTTGTCTTGAATTTCAATCCTTCAATAATCGTAGCTTCCAGAAAAGTACGACCGGAGACTTCATCTTTCATTCGTTCCGATTTATCCAAAGGCAAAGTAGCCGGAAGGTTCCAGTTTGCCATCGAACCGGAAGGACGATAGGAACCGAAGTCATAAATACGGTCTCCACTCTCATCCAATTTGTAGCTACCATCCGTATTCATTTCATAAATGGGATAGAATCCCGGCATGGTACGTCCTGCGGTAATCACATTACTGGTTTTGGAGTCGGATGAAACTGGATAGTTCTGCATGGAATGTGCGAAACTCAAATTGACGCCTCCTTTCAACCAGGAAGTCATCTCGCTGGTGATATTGGAACGGAGATTGAAACGCTGGTAACCGGATTCGAGTGCAATACCTTTATCATTCAGGTATCCGGCAGAAAAGAAATACTGATTCGCTTTTCCACCTCCGGAAACACTTAGATTTAACTCTGTGCGAAGTGCCTGTTGCTCCATGGCGTCACTCCAGTCAGAATTCCATAACGGACGGGCACCTGCCACCAGCTTTCCATCTGTACCGACCGGTTGCGCATATTGAGGACCATAGGGGTTCGGGCCACCTCCCATTAATTTCGTTACCAAGTCTTTGGATGCTTGCGTGGCGGCAGTTGCCGGAGTATAATCCGCACTCTTGGCATACTGATTGCGAAGTGCTTCCCAATATAATTCAAAATATTGGTCGGTACTGACACGATCATAATCACGCACGGCACGGTTGGAACCTCCTAAGGAAGCTTTCACCTTTACCGTTGCTTTGGTATTTTGATCTCCCTGCTTGGTGGTGATAATAATCACTCCATTCGCACCACGGGAACCGTACAAAGCAGCAGAGGCCGCATCTTTCAATACTGTCATCGAAGATATGTCATCCGGATTGATAGAGTTCACACTACCATCAAACGGTACACCGTCCACTACATAAAGCGGAGCGCTGGAAGCGTTGATAGACCCGATACCACGAATACGGATTTCCGCATCCGTACCCGGCTGCCCACTTGCCGCACTTGCCTGTACTCCGGATACCGTACCCTCTAATACACGTGATATGCTGGAAGTCTGTAACTTTTCAATCTCACCTGCTTTCATCGTCGAAGCTGCTCCGGTAAAACTATACTTTTTAGCGGTAGCATAAGCTACTACCATTACTTCTTCCAGTTCCTTACTTTCCGATTCCAACGTGACATTAATCACACTCCGGTTATTCACCGGTTGTTCTACTGTTCTCATTCCTACAAAACGGAACACTAAAGTACCGGTAGCAGGAACCTCAATCGAATACTTTCCATCAATATCGGTAATGGTGCCGGAAGATGCTCCTTTCAATTGTACGGAGACACCAGGCAAAGGTTCTCCTTCAGAAGTCACCGTGCCTGTCACGCGTTTCTCCTGCTGTGCTTCCGCATATACTATATTTCCTACAAAAAGCAGAAGAGACACGACTAATAAACGTAAATAGATTCTCATAATTTTGTGGCTTAAGATTTATTTGCTTGTTGTAACTAACAGTACATTGAACTTTTTTGTTTAGGAAACGAAACATTTTTTAGAAGATTGCTAGTATAAATCAACGAAAGATAGTACATTCGTGAAACTAAAAATATCTATACCAACAAAGAACCACATGGGGAAACGGGTTATTCTATATCTTTTTCTGTTATTTTCACTGTCCTTACAGGCGCAGACTGAAGAGAAAGTCTCTTTAGGCAACGATAGTACAGAAGTAGATTCCACAACAACCACCAAGCCAAGTGCTTTTAAAAGAGCGATCAAGAAGTTTATGAACTTCAGTGATTTCGATACGCTCTATATCAGTCCCAACCGTTATAACTATGCGCTGATGGTTACTCATTTCAGCAACTTTGAGTATTATTCTATCACCAGTGAATTGCCGCAGCCACAGAAACTTAGTTTTTCTCCCAACCCGCACAACAAGATAGGATTATATTTCGGCTGGCGATGGATTTTCCTGGGATGGTCTGTAGATGTGAACGATATTTTCAAAAAAGGTACCCGAAAGAACAGAGGAACAGAATTCGATCTTAGCCTATACAGTTCCAAACTGGGTGTGGATATCTTCTATCGCCGCACTGGTAATGATTACAAAATACATAAAATCAGAGGATTTTCAGACGATATCCCCTCTAACTATTCCGAAGATTTCAGCGGAATAAAGGTAGATATCAAAGGACTGAATCTATATTATATCTTCAATAACCGTAAATTCTCCTATCCTGCCGCATTCAGTCAGTCCACTAATCAACGACGCAATGCAGGTACATTTATTGCAGGTTTTTCCATTTCAAAGCATCATCTCGACTTCGACTATACAGCACTTCCGGGATTTATCCAGGAGGCGATGAATCCTGCCATGAAAGTCAAGAATATTAAATACACCAATGCCAATATCAGTTTCGGCTACGCCTACAACTGGGTCTTTACCCGCAACTGTCTGGCATGCCTGTCTCTCACCCCTGCCATTGCCTACAAAGCTTCCGATGTGGACGCAGAAACAAATGAAGCAAAAGCATGGTACGGTAAATTCAATCTGGATTTTCTGGTTCGGGCAGGGATTGTCTACAACACAGGCAAGTATTACGTAGGTACTTCTTTTGTTGGAAAAAACTACAATTATCATCGCAACAATTTCTCTGTCGACAATGGATTCGGTACTCTCCAAATATATGCCGGATTCAACTTCAACACCCGCAAAGAATACAGGAAAAAGAAATAATTCCACAGAAACTAGAAATCATCAACTTGCTTGCTTATCCAAAGAATCTTTGTACATTTGCCACGTTCTAACGAACAAAAGTAAAAAAATCAATGAAGCAACAACGCCACATACAGACCACACGCACTCTTCTTTCCCGCTTTCGCTACTGGGGAAGAAAGAACTATGCTGCCTTTGCAAGTATGGGACGCGAATTCCAAATCGGTCATCTGCATACCAATGTAGTAGACGTTGCTCTTCGTAAGCAGAATGCTGCACAAACTATCCCTTATCATACATTTATGACACTTCAGGAAATCAAAGACCAAGTGTTGGCGGGTATCGACATATCACCCGACCAAGCAGCTTGGCTAGCCAACATGGCTGACAGCGAGGCGCTTTATGCCGCCGCGCATGAGATTACCGTCGCACGTGCTTCGCACGAATTCGACATGTGTTCCATCATCAACGCCAAGTCCGGCCGATGCCCGGAAAACTGCAAATGGTGTGCACAATCCTCCCACTACCAGACCAAAGCCGAGATTTACGATCTCCTCCCCGCTGAAGAATGTCTCCGACAGGCCCAATACAACGAAGCCCAGGACGTCAACCGATTCTCCCTCGTTACCAGCGGACGAAAACCATCTCCCAAACAGATTACCCAACTTTGCGATACAGTCCGTTATATGCGTCGACATTCGTCGATTCAACTTTGTGCTTCTCTTGGACTGCTCAATGAAGAGGAATTGCGTTCCCTGCATGAAGCAGGAATCACCCGTTATCACTGTAATCTGGAAACTGCCCCGTCTTATTTTTCCAAACTCTGCTCTACGCATACGCAAGAACAGAAACTGGCTACTCTCGATGCAGCCCGTCGTGTAGGCATGGATATCTGTTGCGGAGGTATCATCGGCATGGGAGAAACGATGGAACAACGGATTGAATTTGCTTTCACATTGGCAGAACTGAATGTTCAATCCATACCTATCAACCTGCTTAGTCCGATTCCGGGAACTCCACTGGAAAACGAGCAGCCTCTAAGCGAAGAAGAAATACTTAAAACCATCGCACTCTTTCGTTTTATCAATCCGACCGCTTTTCTGCGTTTTGCCGGAGGACGTTCACAACTTTCTTCCGAAGCGATGCACAAGGCATTATATATCGGAATTAACTCGGCTATCGTAGGCGACCTATTGACAACACTCGGCTCCAAAGTATCGGAAGACAAAAAGATGATTCAGGAAGAAGGCTATCATTTCGCCGATTCCCAATTTGATCGCGAGCACATCTGGCATCCGTATACTTCGACTACCGATCCGCTTCCTGTCTACAAAGTAAAACGGGCAGACGGCGCTACCATTACCCTCGAAGACGGACGAACGCTCATTGACGGAATGTCTTCCTGGTGGTGTGCAGTGCATGGATATAATCATCCGGTATTAAATCAGGCGGCAAAAGAACAATTAGATAAAATGTCTCATGTCATGTTCGGAGGACTGACGCATGATCCGGCCATTGAACTGGGGAAACTGTTATTGCCTTTGGTTCCTTCCTCCATGCAGAAAATATTCTATGCAGACTCCGGTTCGGTAGCCGTAGAAGTGGCACTGAAAATGGCTGTACAATATTGGTATGCAGCAGGAAAACCGGAAAAGAACAATTTCGTGACTATCCGTTCCGGCTATCACGGTGATACGTGGAATGCCATGTCTGTATGTGATCCGGTGACGGGTATGCACAGTCTTTTCGGTTCGGCATTGCCTGTACGTTATTTTGTCCCGTCCCCCACTTCCCGGTTCGACGGAGAATGGAATCCGAAAGATATACTACCTCTACAAGAGATGATTGAAAAACATTCAAAAGAGTTAGCGGCGCTTATTCTGGAACCGGTGGTACAGGGAGCAGGCGGGATGTGGTTTTATCATCCGCAGTACCTGCGCGAAGCAGAAAAGCTTTGCCGGAAGCACGATATTCTTCTTATTTTCGATGAGATAGCAACGGGATTCGGACGAACCGGTAAACTTTTTGCTTGGGAACATGCCGGAGTAGAACCGGATATAATGTGTATCGGTAAAGCACTGACCGGAGGATATATGACACTTTCTGCTGTATTGACCAGCAACCGGATAGCAGATACAATCTCTAACCACACACCGGGAGCTTTTATGCACGGACCTACATTTATGGGGAATCCACTTGCGTGTGCAGTGGCTTGCGCTTCCGTTCGCCTGCTGCTCGAATCCGGTTGGCAAGAGAATGTGAAGCGAATCGAAACTCAACTGAAAGAAGAACTGGCTCCTGCACGGGAATTTCCGGAAGTGGCTGATGTACGAATACTCGGAGCCATCGGAGTCATTGAGATGAAACGTCCGGTAAATATGGCCTATATGCAACGAAGATTTGTGGAAGAAAGAATCTGGGTACGTCCCTTTGGCAAGCTGGTATATCTGATGCCGCCTTTCATCATCACTTCGGAACAATTAAGCAAACTGACTTCCGGCTTACTTAAAGTTATTCAAAAAAGATGACAGATAAGAAGAATATTACCAGATTTTCACCCAAGAATCTGTTCCTCGGTGAGCAAAAGGGTGTTCCTCGGTGAGGAACGGGCCTTTCCTCACCGAGGAAGGATGCCTTGGTCGGTGAGAAACTTTCGGGATACTTCTTTAGACAATAAACATCTTATAGACAACTGATTACGCTTTCAACCATCCATATATCGAATACTTATTACTTAAAACAATAATTCATGACATTAGAACATATAAACCAGGAACTCCAGACCTTGAAAGAGAAAAAGAACTACCGTTCTCTCCCACCGCTAATTCACGAAGGACGAGATGTTCTGCTGAACGGACAACGAATGTTGAACCTATCTTCTAATGATTATCTCGGGCTGTCCAATGACATTTCATTGAGGAAGGAATTCTTAAAAACACTCACCCCTGAAACATTCCTGCCTACTTCCTCCTCTTCCCGGTTACTGACCGGCAATTTTAGTGACTATCAGAAGTTGGAGCAACAGCTAGCCACGATGTTCGGAACGGAAAGTGCACTTATATTCAATAGTGGTTATCATGCCAATACAGGAATACTTCCTGCCATTTGCAATACTCACACACTGATTCTTGCCGACAAGCTAGTGCATGCAAGCCTGATAGACGGAATTAAATTATCATCAGCTAAATGTATTCGGTATCGTCACAATGATATTTCCCAGTTGCAACGACTGATTGCTGAAAATCATAACGCTTATGAGCAGCTTATTATTGTTACCGAAAGTATCTTCAGCATGGATGGCGATGAAGCTGATCTTCCCGCTCTCATTCAACTCAAAAAGAGTTATTCCAATGTTCTTCTTTATGTAGATGAGGCTCATGCTTTTGGTGTACGAGGAAAAAAAGGATTAGGATGTGCCGAAGAACAGGACTGTATCAACGATATAGACTTTTTAGTAGGAACATTCGGAAAAGCCATTGCTTCGGCAGGTGCCTATATTGTCTGTCGGCAACTCATTCGGGAATATCTTATTAATAAAATGCGCACGTTTATATTCACCACCGCACTTCCTCCTATCAATATCCAGTGGACTTCGTGGATGTTAGAACGCCTTTCAGCTTTACAACATAAGAGGGCTCACCTGCTACAAATCAGTGAAAAGCTAAAGGTAGCCCTTACAGCCAAAGGATATAATTGCCCATCGGTGAGCCATATTGTACCTATGATTATAGGAGCCAGTGAAGATACCATATTGAAAGCAGAAGAACTCCAGCGCAAAGGATTCTATGCATTGCCCGTCCGTCCGCCTACCGTACCCGACGGAACTTCACGTATCCGTTTTTCACTGACAGCGGACATCACTGAACATGAAATTGACCAACTCATCAAATTGATAAACGAATGAAGCAGCATTTTATCATAAAGAATAATCAGAAGCATCTATTGCTTTTCTTCGCCGGTTGGGGGATGGACGAAACTCCTTTCCTGACCATTCATCCTACAGATAAGGACTGGATGATTTGCTATGATTACCGTTCATTAGCATTTGATACCGACTTATTAGAAACCTATTCCCAGATTACACTTATCGCCTGGTCGATGGGAGTCTGGGCAGCTTCGCAAATCATGAAGCAGTACCCACATCTGCCTGTCTCCCAAAGTATCGCCATCAACGGCACCCTCTACCCCATACACGAAACCAAAGGTATCGCTCACTCTATTTTCGATGGCACACTTCAAGGGCTGAATGAACAAACCTTGCAAAAATTTCAAAGAAGAATGTGTGGTTCAATAGCTGACTATAAAACTTTTCAAACCATATCCCCCCAGCGTCCGATGGAAGAACTCAAAGAAGAACTTGCCGCTATACAACAACAATATTTATCATTGCCGCCCTCTGATTTTAAATGGCAAAAAGCTATCATAGGAAAAGGCGACCGCATTTTCCTCCCGGATAACCAATATTTGGCATGGGAAAACCAAGTGGACTCTCTTGAACAAGTGGAAGCGGCACATTACCAACAAGAGCTTTTTAACACGATACTCATGCAGCCGGAGAACTGATGCATCCATCATTTTAAAATAAAGTGATTATCAAGTATATCAGCCTATTAAATAAATATTGATTATGAATAAACGACTAATCGCAGAACGTTTTTCAAAAGCTATCACTACCTATCCAAAGGAAGCAAACGTGCAACGGCAAATAGCAGGTAAAATGATTCGTTTGCTTACAGAACACATACCTTCTCCCTGTTCGAAAGTAATTGAATTTGGCTGCGGAACCGGTATTTACTCCCGTATGCTGCTCCAAGCCCTCCGTCCGGAAGAGTTATTACTTAATGACCTTTGCCCCGATATGAAATATTGCTGTGAGGACTTATTAATGAAGAAGCAGGTTTCTTTTCTTCCGGGAGATGCCGAAACAGTCTCTTTCCCCACCGAAAGTACATTGATAACTTCCTGCTCCGCCTTGCAATGGTTCGAATCACCAGAAAACTTTTTCGAAAGGTGTAATACCCTACTCAATAATCAGGGTTATTTTGCTTTTAGCACTTTTGGAAAAGAAAACATGAAAGAAATACGCGAACTTACCGGCAACGGACTTCCTTATCGTTCACGGGAAGAGCTCGAAGTAGCTTTGTCACCCCATTTTGACATACTGTATTCAGAAGAAGAGCTTATCCCGCTTTCGTTCGAGGACCCGATAAAAGTACTATATCACTTGAAGCAAACCGGAGTCAATGGCTTATCAACGCAATCCTCTCCTACCGGAAAACAAGAGAACGATTTGTGTTCATCAGACAACAATTCAAAGAATAATTCAAGAACTAATTCTAAGAACAATCTCCCCCAACAACAGTGGACTCGTCGTGACTTGCAACTCTTCTGTGAACGTTACACGCAGGAATTTACTCAGGGCACTTCTGTGTCCTTAACATATCACCCTATTTATATCATCGCAAAAAAGAAAAAAGTATGAAACAGAATGTATATTTCGTAAGCGGTATCGACACTGATGCCGGAAAAAGCTATGCCACCGGCTTTCTAGCTCGTGAATGGAACAAGAACGGGCATCGCACCATCACCCAGAAATTTATTCAAACGGGAAATGTAGGTCATTCCGAAGATATTGACCTACATCGGCAAATCATGGGAATCCCTTTCACCAAAGAAGACCAAGAGGGACTAACCATGCCGGAGATTTTCTCTTATCCCGCCTCTCCGCATCTTGCTTCCCAGCTGGATAACCGCCCCATCGACTTTGATAAAATAAAACGTGCGACCGAAGAATTGAGTGAACGGTATGACTCTGTTTTACTTGAAGGAGCAGGCGGCCTTATGGTTCCCCTGACAACTGAACTTTTAACCATTGACTACATCGTCCAAGAAAAATATCCGCTTATCTTTGTTACTTCGGGCAAACTGGGGAGTATCAATCATACCCTGCTTAATCTCGAAGCAATACAAAAACGCGGCATTGTACTAGATACCGTATTATATAATTTATATCCTACCGTAGAAGACAAGACGATTCAGAATGATACAATGGAATTTATCCGGACCTGGCTGAAAAAGTATTTTCCGGAAACGAAGTTTATACTGGTTCCGGAAATAAAAAAGAATCTATAGAAAAGTAATCACCGACTACTTTCACTCAACAACAATCGTACTCTTTTGTGGATTATGGCTATCATAAGTAACTTTCACCGGATACATATAGCCATAATCCTTTTTTTAAACAGTAGTCGAATATTTATCTAAAGCCTTTCTCAATGTTCTTTCCGAAATCGGTTTGGTCACAAAGTCATTACAACCCATCTCCAATGCCAATTCTTTATCCGCCTCAAAAGCATAAGCCGTCAAAGCAATGATTGGAATTTCTTTAGAATAAGAGCGGATAATATGGGTTGCTTCCAGTCCATCCATACGCGGCATTTTTACATCCATCAGGATTAAGTCCGGTTGGTACTGCTTATACATTTCGATAGCTTCCACTCCGTCTTTAGCCCAAAGCAATGTATATTCCCTGCCAATCAGATTCTTCAGCAAGATAAAATTGCTCTCCACATCTTCTGCTACCAGAATCTTCTTAATCTGTTGTACACGATTGACTGTATTTCCTTTAGATACCACTTTCGACTCTTTAAAGAATTTACCATGCTCTCCGGTTTCTTCATAAGGGATCGTGAAATAGAATGTGGAGCCTTTACCCAGTTCGGAAGTCACCCCTATTTCTCCACCGATTTTTTCGATAATCATCCGACAGATAGACAGACCTAATCCTGTCCCTTGGGCAAAAGAGTTCAGTTTGACAAAACGCTCGAAGATATGATCTACCTTTTCCGGTTCTATCCCTATTCCTGTATCCTTTACATACACACGAATATCTTTATCCATTCGTCCAAAACCAAAACGGATCTCTCCTTCATAGGTAAACTTACTTGCATTAGTCAGGAAATTCGTTATCACCTGCATGATACGGTTCTGATCTCCCTCCATGAGCAAATCCTCCTCCTCATTATCAAAGACAAGAGTTACCCCTTCTTTCACACGTTCTTTATGAACAGTATAAATTGTTCGGCAGACCTCTCCCAGATTCATTGGACGTTTGATATATTCCAGTGTCCCGGCTTCTATCTTCGATAAATCCAGAATATCATTAATCAATTGCAACAAAATATCCGAATTCTGATTGATTATATCCGAATAGAGTTTTTTCTCTTCAGCAGTTTCGGCAGAAGGCAATAACTGGGAGAATCCTACAATAGCATTCAGCGGAGTCCGGATCTCATGGCTCATGTTAGCAAGGAAAGCGCTTTTCAATCTGTCGGATTGCTCCGCTTTAATCCTTGCCCTAATCAGTTCCTGCTCAATATTCTGAAGATTAGTAATATCCCATGAAATGCCAATCAGCAACGGTTTACGTCCCTCCATCGGTACAAGTGCTTTCAAAGTCTGCACGATACGCGCTTCTCCATTAGCGGACAAATAAGTTTCCTGCATATCAATGCGCTTATGAGTCTGAAGTAATTCTAAATCATCTTTACGGAATTTCTCCGCATCTCCATGCACCGGAAATATTTCATAATCCGTATGCCCGATAGCTTTAGACGCCGGAATACCTGAATGATCGGCAAATGCCTTATTCCAATACAAATATCTAAAATCATCTTCCGGGTCCTTCACACACAAATAGACCGGAATATTATTTAAAATACCATCCAACAATAAATTCAGTTCGCGGAGTTCATCCCGTTTCTTGATAACATCAGTAATATCCTGCGTAAAGAACCAAATGAGTTCCTGATTATTTTCACGAATCAGAAAAGCAGATACCTGATGTACTCTCTCCTTCGTATGCCCGTAAGGTATATAAGCCGCCCGATAAGCAAAGCTACCATCGTTATCACGAATTTCCTGCAATCTTTTTTCCCACGCCCCCCTGTCGGTCATAGAGACACGCAAATCATATACTTTTTGTGTACCCAACTCTTGCGTTACACCGTATTCTTCTATAAATTGCTTATTCGCATAAACCAGCGTTCCATCTCCCGCCACAGCAAGAATGCTGTCACTCACCTTATCGAGCACACTTTTAAAAACTTCCAACTGCCTTTGGGTAGCTACTCGTTCCGTTATATCACGACACATAATCAGCACGTATTCCTCATCCAACGGAAAAATACGGTTCTCGTAATAATGGCGTTCACCATTAAAATCCAGTTCGTGATGTGCAGTTGAAACAGTTCCGGTGGTGATAGCATGACGCATATTGGAGTGAATATTCTGATATGCTTCCGGTGGAACCATATCCTGCATACGCATCCCTCTAAAATCCTTGTTTGATATTCCTACATGGTTGGTTTCCTCATTGGAAACAACTTCAATACCTACCTCACTCTGATTGAAGACAGTCAGCATATCGGGAAGAGAGTCTAGTATTCTAACAGCATATTTTTCTTTAAAACTAACAGGACGATCGTTATATTTCTCATCCCTAAGGGTAGAAAGTTCTTTTCTAAGCTGCTCGTTTTCTTTTTTAAGTGCTTCTAACTGTTCTAATAATGCTTCTTTGCTTTGTTCGATACTCATAATGTAACGGTGTAAATACGTACTTATCTGCCAAAAGTAAATATTTTTTTGAATAAAAGCACGTATTTACCCCGTTTTTTTCAAAGAATTACTCAATTACCATAATCCGGTCGTTCAATCCCACCTTCATGCCATCTTCCACGAATACTTCTTTCACAACTCCATCCGTCACCGAACGTATCTCATTCTCCATTTTCATCGCCACCAATACACAAAGCGGATCACCCCGCTTCACGAGATCTCCTTTCTTTACATACGTCTTCAGGATAACTCCCGGCATCGGTGCCTGTACCACCTGACGCCCTACGGATTCAGCAGCAGTGCGGGCATTATGTATCTTCTCCATTTCTCCCTGCAATTCAATCTGATAAAGCTCCCCTTTATTCATAATCGTATATGAATTATTGGAAGAAGGAGAAATCTGCACTCCATGCGAGTGGTGATCGATGATGATCGAATGGATAGAGTCGCCACCCATGTTATAATCGACCTCATATATCTTACCATTGACTGCAATCTTCTTGATTGGTCCGTCCTCCAGAATCTCCACCTTATATTCACTGTCCGGCATATCCTGGAGCTTGGCGTAATATGTAGCTAATGTTGTACCCATAATCTGTTCCGTTATTTATTAGTCTCAAATCAATAATTATTAGCAGTCATCTGCAATTTACCATAATACTTCCAGAGTGATTCTCCTACTACCGGGAGTGTTGTTGCACGGGAAGCCGCTTCTTTCTCACGCTCGTAATGTCGCACTGCGGCAGCAATGACAGCCACTGTCGGATCTGTATTCTGACGACGTTTCAGGTCTTCCTTATCGAAGCGTGTATCAATAAACGTCGTGTCATATTCACCTTTCAGGAAAGCTGCGTTCTTCAATACACGTTGATGGAAAGGAATCGTTGTCTTAATTCCCAGAATCTTATACTCGCGCAAAGCACGTGCCATATTGGAAATGGCCGATGCACGGGTACGCCCCCAACAACATAGCTTGGCAATCATCGGGTCATAATGCAGAGAGACTTCAAATCCGGCATAAGCGGCACTGTCAAGACGCAGGTTACGTCCCTCGGGAGCTTCACGGACAGTAATCACACCGGGAGAGGGCATGAAGTTATTCTCCGGATCTTCGGCGTAAATACGACATTCGATCGCTGCTCCGCTAAACTCAATATCATCCTGTTTGTAAGGTAATGGATTTCCGGCAGCAACAGTTATCATATCCCGTACCAAGTCAACGCCTGTGCACTCCTCCGTCACAGGATGCTCTACCTGCAAACGGGTATTCATCTCGAGAAAATAGAAGTTCTGGTCCTTATCCATCATAAACTCCAATGTCCCGGCACTGTAATAACCTATTTTTTTACAGGCTTCCACGGCTACCTTCAACATCTTCTTTCTCGTCTCCTCTTTCACAAAAGGAGAAGGACTTTCTTCTATCACCTTTTGGTTACGACGCTGAATGGAACATTCACGTTCATACAGATGAACGACATTTCCATACTTATCTCCCATGATCTGAACTTCGATATGATGCGGATTCTCAATATATTTTTCAATATAAACCGCATCATTGCCAAAGGATGTCCCTGCTTCGGATTGCGACAAACGGAGAGCAGTTTCCACCTCTTCTTCCGTACGTACCAGACGCATACCTTTTCCTCCACCTCCCGCAAGTGCTTTCAGCATAATGGGATAGCCAACTTCATTAGCTACCTTCTTCACTTCATCAATGCCCTGTACGGGTGTTTCGGTTCCGGGCACAATAGGCAATCCTGCTTCCCGCATAATCTTACGGGCCTCCGTCTTGATTCCCATTTTGGAAATAATATCCGCACTCGGTCCGATAAAAATCACTCCCTCTTCTTCGCAACGGCGGGCAAAATCCGCATTCTCCGACAGGAAACCATATCCCGGATGAATAGCGGCTCCGGTCTTTTTGGCAATGGACAATATCAATTCCGGCTTTAGGTAGGAGGTATCTTCGGGCGATTCGGAGATGCAATAGGCTTCTTCCGCATAACGCACGTGCAAAGCTCCGCGGTCTACATGGGTATAAACAGCCACTGTCGAGATATTCATCACCCGACAAGTCCGAAAGATGCGCATCGCTATCTCACCCCGGTTGGCTACTAATATTTTTTTTATCATAATCTTTTTCTTTTTAGAAGTCAAAACTTAAAAGAGCAATTTAATAATTTTAGGCACGGATTTAATCCATAAACAGGCTTACAGCGGTAGATTAGAATGTTTCTTAGGAGGATTCGACTGCCGTTTGTTGGCAAGCATCTCGAAACTTCGAATCAACCGCAAACGGGTTACTGCCGGATCGATTACTTCATCCACATATCCCAGTTCCGCCGCCCGGTAAGGATTGGCAAACTTTCCGCGATAATCATCCTGAAGTTCTTTCCGTTTCTCTTCGGGTTTCTCGGCTTTATCTATTTCCTTACGGAAAAGGATATTCACAGCTCCATCCGGTCCCATCACCGCGATTTCGGCGGTAGGGAAAGCAAGATTTACATCTCCACGGATATGCTTGGAACTCATCACATCGTAAGCACCACCGTATGCTTTGCGGGTAATAACCGTCACTTTCGGCACCGTAGCCTCACAATAAGCATAAAGTAATTTTGCCCCGTTACGGATAATTCCGCCATATTCCTGATCGATTCCCGGAAGGAATCCCGGAACATCTACCAGTGTCAGTAAAGGGATATTGAAAGCATCACAGAAGCGGACAAAACGGGCGGCTTTGATAGACGCATTGATATCCAGTGTACCAGCAAGCACCAATGGCTGATTAGCCACCACTCCCACCGTTTTTCCATTCAGGCGGATATATCCCGTCACAATATTCGCAGCATATTCTGCCTGAAGCTCGAAGAAACTATTATCATCAGCCACCGCTTCTATCATCTCTTTTATATTATACGGCTGATTCGGATTGGACGGAATCAAATCTGCCAGTTCCGGAGTCAGGCGAGTCGGCGAATCGCTGGTCGCTACAAACGGAGGCTCTTCCATATTATTCCCCGGCAGATAGGAGATCAATTCACGAATATAATTGATGCACTCAATATCGTTTTCCGCAGAAAGATGGGCTACACCGGACTTTGTCATGTGCACGCCTACTCCACCGAGTTCTTCTTTTGTCACTTCTTCCTGTGTCACGCTTCTCACCACATCCGGTCCTGTAATAAACATATAACCGGAGTTTTTCACCATCAAAATAAAATCGGTCAATGCAGGAGAATAAACAGCACCACCGGCACAAGGTCCCATGATTGCGCTAATCTGCGGAATCACTCCGGATGCCATAGAATTGCGCAGGAATATCTCGGCATATCCGGCCAAAGAACGTACTCCTTCCTGAATTCGTGCACCTCCCGAGTCATTCAATCCGATGATGGGTGCTCCCATCTGCATGGCCATGTCCATCACTTTACAAATTTTCTTAGCATGCGTTTCCGAAAGAGCTCCTCCAAATACGGTGAAATCCTGTGCGAATACATAAACCAGGCGCTTGCCAATCATACCATATCCCGTCACCACCCCGTCTCCGGCGAATTTCTGCTTTTCCATACCGAAATCGGTACACCGATGGGTTACCAACTTATCCAGTTCGATAAACGAACCTTTCTCCAATAATAAATCGATGCGTTCACGGGCGGTCAGCTTGCCCACAGAATGTTGTTTTTCAATGCGAGCGTCTCCGCCGCCTTTTTCTGCTTTCCTGTTCAGTACTTCCAGGTTGCTAATAAGCTCTTTCATAGGCTGTAATTATTAAAGTTGTATGTGTGTGTAAAAATAAACAGTAATAAATGAAATCATTGTCATATTGATTACACAAAGGTACTTTTATATAATGAACGCATCATGCGTGGAAATTGTTAGCATTTATGCCTTAAAACATCTTTATCCATTTATTTAGGGAGCTTTTTTTGCAGGTTGCGACAACAAACTTCCCCGCTTTTCTGTTTATCGCTTATCATTTTTAATAAAACCTATACCCTAACAAAATGAGAACAATTAAAATCTTATTAGCAGCCGGTTTCCTGCTCGTGTTCGGTACAAGTATTCATGCACAGGTACAACGGAATGAAACCTATCTACCCAAATTTGCCATCAAGACCAATGCTCTCTATTGGGCCACTTCTACGCCCAATTTAGGAATCGAAGTGGGATTGGCAAAGAAACTGACTCTCGACATATCCGGTAACTACAATCCGTGGAAGTTTGGTGACGACCGTCAAATCAAACATTGG
>ENA-ORTZ01000983-ORTZ01000983.1-human-gut-metagenome-genome-assembly--contig:-NODE-983-length-18877-cov-4.535172_pt1 | contig 18877 bp, 15 predicted proteins | sample MGYA00242075_ERZ509199 | MGnify/ENA primary metagenome ERZ509199 (study PRJEB26280, sample SAMEA2338824) | human gut metagenome | biome: human gut; feature: human-associated habitat; material: faeces...
TCGGAAGTAACATTCCTATCAGACAAACCATCATCCGTAGCCAACCACACATTCCATAATGACGATAGTGGTTCGAGAGAACTAACAGGAAAAATGGGAGAGACAACATGAAGAAAAAAAGCTCATACCGATGGCTGATATGGATCATTCTGGCAGTGGTTTTAATCGGGGTAGCACTTATGCATATCCTTCCCCCATACATCGACCGATGGAAATCCGCCAGAGATTATGACAAACTTGCCGAGGAGTATGTAAATGATGAGTCCGAACCAGATGATGGAAAGCAGAAGAAAAAAGACTGGTGGGCAACAGACGTAAAAGTAGAGTTTGACAAACTGAAAGCCGAGAATCCAGATGTTATCGGGTGGATACGGTTTGATAATCAGGACGAACTTGGCATCAATTATCCAATTCTGTATTCAGGTGACAATGAGAAATATCTGAGAACCGACTTGTATGGCAACAGCCACATCGCAGGGTGTATCTTTTTGGAAGGTCTTAACAAATCTGATTTTTCGGATTATTACAACATCATCTACGGTCACAATATGAATGACGGAAGCATGTTTGGGAGCCTGAAAAAATATAAGGATGACGGTTTCTGGAAAGAAAATCAATACTTCACCGTATATTCTGAGACAACCGCCTACCGTTATCGAATCTTCTCTTATGAAGATGCGGTCAATGGCGGTGATGTGTATAAAGTAGGATACCAGCCTGGCGAAGAGTATCAGAAATTTATCGATCAGATGATAAAAGATTCCGATGTCGATACAGGAGTAAAGCCGCAGACCAGTAACAAGATACTGACACTTTCTACCTGTACAGGGAACGGATACAGCAAGCGGCTTGCCATCCATGCAGTCTGCGTTGACGCACAGACTACGGATGAGTCAAAATTAAAGGAAACAGGAAATTAACTATGAAAATATCCAAAAGTATGTGGGAAAAAAGAAACAAAAACATATTTTTGGATATTTTTATATGGAATTATAATGTTGTAGCGGAAAATGCATTGACAAACCTGAAAAAAGGACAATATAATTAAAAATACATGGTTTGAACCAACTAACCAAAGCGTAATCGGGAAATAAGAAACAGAGGAAAAAAAGTAATGGAAACAAAGAAAGTGGCAAAAGAATACCTGCAAAAAGATATTCTGAGAACGATTTATCAGATGCGGAAATGGAAAGAGGATGATAAGCAGATCAAAAGAATCCTCGTATTAGACTATGACCTGACCGAGTATTACTGGAAATCGAACATTAAGAAATTGCAAGAGGAAGGCTTTCTGGAAACAGACAGTGATGCGAAGATTCCTGCACTGACAGAAAGCGGAACGGAGTATGCGAGACAACTGCAACGGGCAGCCGAAGGCTGGAATCAGTTCTTACAAATGAGCGGAGTCGATGAAAAGACAGCAGACAGGGACGGCAGACTCATGGCGTGTGAGGTGTCTGATCCGGACAAAATCGACAATTTATGGAAATTTATCAATGATGGTGGAAGAAGCTCCATACCGAAAAGTGTAGACTGCCACACGCTTTGGAAGAAGTTGAAACCGGGAAAGTATCAGATGTGGTATTCCTTTTACACCACAGAGATTGAAAAAGAGAGAAAAGCAGCTATCGAAGATATGCGGTTTGAACGGGATGGCTGGCTGCACATAGAACCTTGGGAAATTTGGTTGGAACTAACGGAGCATCCGGAAAATGAGGATGATAGAATAATCTGGTATCAGAACATGCATGGAATCTGGAAGAAGGCAGAAGTAAATGATCACAGTATCAAAATTCCTGCCACAGCATTTCACATAGAGTACGAACAGCAGTGGTTGGGTGAAATACACTTCACCTGTAATCTGGGGTTTGTCGCAGAGAAAAAGAAAGGTTCCAAGAAAAAAACGATATACTTACTGGATGGAAGGCTTTTGCAGAAAATACCGGATATCGTGTAGCGGATGAATATTAAAAAAGACAGGTAGGAAAGGTAACATGGGAAGAAAGATTGAAAACAGAAATATTGATGTGACAAAAGCCAGAGGCGAATTAGAAGAAGATCTTCTGGAATATGTCTACCGGACGTGGAGGCAAGGCAGACAGATCACATCGAAAGAGTATGCCAGAGAAGTGAATATAACCGGATATGAAGCAGCAGGCCTGGTGCGAAGTCTGGTGAAAAAAGGATTTTTGTGTGAGCCAGAAAACGGACATCTTGAACTCACCGATAAGGGAAAACTGGAAGGTATGGAGTGCCTTGCACGCCATGAGAAACTGACACAGTTCTTTCAGATGGTAAGTGGAATGGATCAGCAGAGGGCGCAGGAAGATGCCTGTAGAGTGGAACATTATATCAGTCCGGAAGGGTTAAAAGGAATTGAAAACTTTCTGCAGTACGGTGACGTATACGACAGAGTTTATGACGATATGGACTTGTATACCTTTTATGAGGATGGTGAGTTCCCGATGGCATTCGGACTGTATGAACCGGAACGACGCAATCCAAGGTTCCTTGCACCAGAGTACGGGAAACTGGAACACTCTGTCATATTAAGAGTGAAAAAGTCACAGAACTGCTTCCTGCTCAAGACAAAAAAAGACGAATCCATCGGCTATGTATGGTACAGAAGAGATGATGAATGGATACAGGCGAAAGAAGAAAAAGGTGTTTATCAGTTACCGACAGACATCTGTACTTATACTGCGAATACAGGAATCCCGATTACAGAAGCAGTGGCAATCATTGCGATTACACGCTTTGAACAGAAGCCATTGCCAATCGATTATCGGGAATTGAATATTCATGTATGGTGACGAAGAGAGGAACAGGAAAATGGAAAAAGGTGAACATCTAAAGAGACAGAACAGACCTACGATGCTGCAACTGCAATATTTACAAGGTCTGTCAAGAGTAGAAAAGAAACGTGGAGCTCAGGGAAGTATCGCAGAATCTTATGGCGTGAATCGATCAACGGTAAACCGTTATTTTAAGAACTGCATAGAAAGAGGAATCCTGACAGAATCACTGGAATTTACCGCAGCAGGTGAAGAATGGCTGGAAAGATATACCAAGCTGTATGAGAATCTTGAAAAATATCTGGAAGAAATCGGTGCAAAACCGGAAGAAATCGAGGAATCACTGGATGTTATGGTGGAGAATATCGACATCCACATGCTGGAACTGATGATTAACGCCTATACAGAGAAAAAATCAGTATACAAGAAAAAAGAGAATGAACTGGATCAGGAGATACAGCACAATCTGCAGAAATGTGAAAGGCATCCGGTAGTGTTCCGGCTTTACCGGATGAATAAAAAGCAGGGGCAGGGAAGAGACTCTATGGCGATGAGAGGATTTGAAGAAATAGCCGAAATCGTTCAGGAGAATGGAGAAAGCTATCTGGAATTAAAGCTGAAAGAGATGGCAGCACACTCCAGAGTGAGTGGTGAAATGATGGCTGGAAAACTGAAAACATTGAAGTATGAGCATAATGAAGTTTTGGAAGAAGCAAGAATAGAGAATAATATAGTGAAAATCCCGATGGAAGCGTGCAGAATCCACCGATGGACGGGGATTGGCACGATGGGAATTGTACCAGTTACCGTTACCTGCAGCGTAGGACCAATGCACATGCCGGAAAGCACTGCACTATTATATTTCTGGGTATAAATAAGAAGTGAGAAAAATTCTCATTTACGCATATCATGTAACAAAATAAGAAAAAAATTCAATAAAGTGCCGTTGTTGATAAAACACTATCAATAACGGCACTTTTATGCCTATTGTTGTCTGAATAGCAACAAAATCAAAGGAAATAGCGGCTTATTTGTTGCTATTCAGGCAACAAACTTGTAAAAAATAGTGTTGACATTGAATGGCAAATTATGGTATCTTTCAGACAAGGAGTTAGATGCGGGTAACCGGAAATATTCTCGTAGAACTCTAAACATCATAACTAAAAATTTATTAGCAAAAAGCTAATACCAAGATGAGAAAAGGAGGATTACAGTTATGAGAAAGATCAAGAAATTAGTTGCTACACTGTTAGCAGCAACAATGGTAATGGCAATGGGAGTTACAGCGTTTGCTGCAGATTCATTAGCAGATGGTAAGTACACAGCAAAGCAGAATCTTTATAAGAACTCAGCTTGTACAACAACATCTATGGGAGATGCTGCACTCAATGATATGCGTGCAGAAATTACGATTGCAGATGATGAGGCAACACTTGTTGTTCATACTCATGAGATTACATATTTAGGTCTGACTGGACATTTAGGAAAAATGGTAGTTAATGGAAAAACAGTTACTCCGAAACAGACTACAACTAATGGCGTAACAGATTACTACTTCACATTCACAGGTTTAGATGCATCTACAATTTATGAAGGCTGTGTAATTACTGGTAAATTCACAACATACGTTGGAAGTATGCCGATGAACGCAACAGGATATTTGAAACTTACAGACATCACAGCAAAATAAAATAAGTAAATATGTATGTAAAGCAAGCTGCTGTACCCAAAAGTGCAGCAGCTTGTTTTAATTGATACGGAGGAAAAATGAAAAAAATAAAAAAGATATTAGCCTTTGTATTGAGTACAAGTATGTTACTTGGCGGTATGAATATACAAGCGTTTGCTGGTGAACAGAAAGAAACAAATACCGCAAATACAGAGTTAGATAACCAAAATGAATATGTTGTTCCACTGACTTTTTATGGACCTTCTGGAAAACTGCTTACGGAGGAGCCTTATTCGGGTACAGTTCAGGATTACATGGATAATGTTGCACTAGTAAAAAAGAATGATAATGGAACATATCATGTAACCTTACAGATTGAAAATTATGAAAAAATTGATATTTTGCAGTTCTCAAAACCGGGTGTAATTTCAGATGATATAGCACCTTCGAATGCACCTATGGGAACTTTTAATATTCCAGAAAAATATATTGCTAATAATGAGGAAAATCCATCAGAGGCAACGGAATATTTGAAGGAACAAGGACAAATTAATGAAGAGTGGAATGATAAATACATTCAAAATTATTCTGTTGAAAAAGCAACAACGGGTGTGTCGTGGTATTCTTTTGATGTGGATACACTGGAAGGAACGATGTATACTAAAGCTTTCTATAGTTATGGAAGAACAGATGATGACTTGGAAAGCTATATGTACGGAATTGTAAACGGAAAATTTACATTTGATGTAAATAATACAGTAGTTGCTAAAGAGATTAACGAAGAAAATTATAAAAATATTGGATTGGAGCTTTCTAAAGTTGTAACCAGTGTTGGAGATTCACCGGATTTCACAGGATTTGTAGCAGAAGAAAAAACTGCAAATGATTTGTTTAGTGGTACTTGTGAAGCAAAAATTGAGAATGGAAAAGTTACTGTTACAGCAGAGACAAGTAGCATTGATTCAATAAGAGTACTTGAAGAAATTAAGGATTTAGGCGAGTGTACTTATCCTTCAACTTCTTCATATCGTCAATATATGTATGCGTATTCGAGAGAAGTAAAAAAGAATAAGTATATTTCTATTTATTCAGACAATATTTTGGAAGATGGAAAATTTTCCATTGAATACGAAAACTTAGAAGAAGCTATTTTTGGAAAACAGGTTGAGATACAAACAGAAGATGGTACCTACTATGGAGAATTGCGAGTAAGAACAACACCGAAAGAAAAACTCGAATTGACAGATGGTGATGTTACACTTGTAACAGATAACTATACAGTTAATAGTAAAGCAAAATTTGGAGCAGAACTTTTACAGGAAACCTCAGATGAAGATAGTGAATATAACAAATATTATTCTTTATTAGCAGGAAACGCTTCAAAAGCATTGATCTATAATTTGTCATTAAAAATGAATGACTCGCAGGTTATTCCATCGAGAGCAGTAGAATTAAGAGTAAAAATTCCGAAAGACTGGGATACGAGCAAAATAGAAGTTCAATGGTATTATCCAGTAAATGAAATGTTTAATCCGATAGAGTATTTTGATTCATCTTCCTATAAAAATGATGATGGAAGTATTCACATGGAGGGCGATGAACTGGTTATAACAGGCACTACTCGTGTTTATAATACAATCGCCATTACACAAAAAGCGGATAAAGTAGATATTTCAGAAATCCAGGACGGAACATATAATGTTAATGTTACTATGTGGCAGCAGGATCAGCCGGATAGATTGTCTATGAGCAATTCTGCGGTTGTAAATGATTCAGCTCGTTTGGTAGTAGAGAATGGAAAGAAACATATCTATTTTGATACACAAGGAATTGTGATTACGGGCAGATATGGTTATACAAATGGAATATTCTGGGCAAATAATGAGCAGACAGAAGAAAACGGACTTCCGATATTAAGTGAATATACACCGCTTGATTATTATAGTTACTACCTAAATGATTCGGGAAGCACAGATATGGATTCCTATGCGGAAGAATATGACTTATATTATCCGAAGAGCGTAGGTTTTGAATTTCCAGAATCAGCAGACAGAGATGATGGGGTATATTTGAACTTCTTTGTTCCTATCATGGATGAACTTCAGCATAAAGTTCCTGGATCTGGTGAAGGATGCAGAACTGCATTTATGACTTTATCTGGTTTAACACCTGTGGCAGAAATTAACGAGCCAACCCACGATAAATCTGTTTTAGTTGTAGCAGTTGATAAAGCATCTAAATATACAGCCGACAATTATACAGAGGAATCTTACAAAGTATTATCTGACGCAGTAGCAAAAGCTCAGAAGGTAATCGACGGAACAACTTCTGCAAACGATTCTGAAATCGTAGCATTAGATAAAGAAATTTCTGATGCAATCAGCGGATTAAAAGAGGCAACTGGACTTGACAAATACAATAAAGTCCTGAAAAATGCCAAAGCATTAAATGAAGCAGATTATACAGCAGAAAGCTGGGCAGACCTTCAGGCAGTGATTACTGCTCAGGAAGGAAAGGTAACAGAAGAAAATGCAGATCAGGCATCCGCAGACCTTCAGTCAGCAGTAGATGCACTTGTACCGATGTCAACAGCCGTTTCCATGGAAAAAGGTGTTTACGAAGTACAGGCAACACTTACCAATCAGGATGGAACAGCAAGTGATTTGAATGCAGGATTAAAATCTGCTCGTTTATATACAGATAAAGACGGCAATGTAACTGCTTATCTGTACGTGGACGGAATTACCGGTATGCAGTATCGCAAGGGTGCCGGATATGCGGATGCAGATACAGACGCAGGCAGACTTGTAGTGAAACTTCCTGCAAATGTAGAAAACCATAAAGTAAAAGTAACAACAGAAAGCGGAGAAGCAGAACTCCTGTTAAATCTTGATTTAAAATCTGCAGTAAAACAGGAAATTAAAAAATCCGATCTGGAATCAAAACTGAATGATGCAAAAGTATTAGAAGAGAAAAATTATACAAGCGATTCTTTTGCAGCATTAACAGATGCGATTGCTACAGCAGAAAGCGTTCAGGCAGATAAGGTGGCATTCCAGTCAGAAATCACAGCAGCAGAGACAGCTCTGGATACAGCAACAGCAGGTCTTGTAATGAAAGAAGAAGTAAAAGCAAGAGCAGAACTGGATCAGGCAGTTTCCGATGCGAAAAATAATTATGCAGAAGCAAATTATACAAAAGACAGCTATGAGAATTTGAAGTCTGCAATCAAGGAAGCTGAAGAAGTATTGGCAAAATCTGATGCGACAGCAGATGAAATGAAAGAACAGGTTGACAAGCTGGATAAAGCAGTAAAAGCACTTGTTCGTCTGGATGATGCAGTAGATAAGTCAGAATTAAATGGCTATATCGAAAATGCACTGACCAAGAAAAATGACGGTACTTATACAGACAACAGTTGGAATAGTTTCCAGGCAGCAATCAAATCTGCTCAGAAAGTATCCGCTGATGTCAATGCAACAAAAGCAGAAGTAGAAAAGCAGACAAAACTGCTGACCTCTTCTTATGAAGCACTTGTTGTTAAGAACAAACAGAGTGATCTTTTCAAAGATTATCCGCAGATTTTTGAAGGTACATATTCCGTACCGATCAAAATGCTCAATGCAACATCCGATGAAGATTCTATGGGAAATGCTTCCATGGTTCAGACCGGAATTGTAAGAGTTACGGGTAAAGGCGAAGTGACACTGGAGATGAACTTCCAGTCTATGCAGTTTGCCGGAATGACAGGATATCTGTATAAACTGAAAAAAGTAGATATGGATACGGTTGAATACAACAAATATAATTATCCGGTAAAATATGAAGCTTCCGATGCAACAGTATTAGAAGAGTACACAGATGTTTACGATTCATTTAATAATAAGAACTCTGAGTATTACGACAAGAATACAGAAGGAAACTGGTATCCGAAGAAATTATCAATCCCGATTGAACTGAACGATAACCTGTTCTATGTAGAGGTTTATGTTCCGGTTATGGAAAGCATCGGTGAAGGACAGGGTACAAAGGTTGCCAGAGTTTCTATCGACTGGGCAAACATCAAACAGGAGACAGGAGTAGAGAGAGACAACAGCGTAATCGAAGCACTTCTGAATCAGGTATCCGGTATGCAGCAAGGGGATGTTGCTGACGAGTACTGGAACGCTTTAAATGCGGCTTACATGACAGCTCAGGATGTTTACAATGATATGAATTCTACACAGAAAGAAATTGATCTTCAGGTGACAGCTTTACAGGCAGCCGTAGATGCAGTAGAAACTCAGATCGTAGACAAGACAGAACTGAATGCTTTGATTGAAAAAGCAACAGCAGAAGCAAATCGTACCGATGTTGTTTATACTTCTGCAACATTAGAAGCATTAAAGACAGCAATCACAAATGCACAGGCAGTAGCAGCAAAAGAAGATGCTACCAAGGCAGAAGTTCAGGCACAGGTTACAGCACTTCAGACAGCACTTGACAGTTTAAGAGTTGTTGATAAGACAAACTTAAATGCCCTGATTGAAAAAGCAAAAGCTGAGGCAGCAAAAACAGATGTTTATGAAAGCAGCAGTTTGACGGTCCTGAATACAGCAATTACACTGGCTGAGAATGTTGCAGCAAATCCAAAAGCAACAGAGTCAGAAGTTGCAGCAGCAGAGAAATCTCTGACAACTGCATTAAACGGACTGGTAGAAAAAGCAGTTGTAGATAAGAGCAAACTGGAAAGCAAGATTGCAGAAGCAAAGACATATTTAAGCCAGACAGACATTTATACAGAAAGTTCTCTTGCAACATTACAGAGTGCAGTAGGTCGTGCTCAGAATGTAATGGATAATGATTCTGCATCACAGAAACTGGTAGATGATCAGGTGACAAAACTGACAGAAGCAATCCAGCAGTTAGCAAAGAAGAGTGATGGAAAACTGGATATCAAGAACCTTGCTGATGGGGTTTACTCTATCTATGGAACAATGGTGAAAGTAGACAAGAATACTTATTCTATGTCAAATGAAGCAATCAACCATACAATTAAACTGACAGTGAAGAATGGCAAATATTACATTACTCTGAACTTCAACGGATTGACAGTAGGACAGAAACTTGGATATTTAAGCAAGCTCAAATACTTTACAACAGGTTATACACTTGATAAGTATGGTAATCCGCAGGGAACACTTGCTGATGTTACAGTTGACAGCTATCAGAAGAACAGCGATGGCTCACTGGTTTCTGACCAGTACGGAACAAACTATCCAGATGAAGTAACATTCGAGCTTATTCCGGAAGCTCTGAATGATGGATATGTTCCGTTACAGGTATTCGTTCCGATTATGGACGCAATCAGCTCTGGTACAGGAACACAGCCAGTATATCTGAAACTGGATTGGAGTTCATTAAAAGCAACAACATCCGATAATCCAGATTTTGATAAGAACGACAACAATAGCAATAACAACAATAATAATTCCAACGGAAGCAGCAAACTTGGTTCTTCCTCACTTGGAAGTGGTTCTTCAAGTCTGAAGAGTGGAACATCCAGCCTTGGATCAGGTTCCAGCCTGAAATCAGCATCCAATGTTAAGACTGGTGATGTTGTACAGAACAATACCCTGTGGGCAACTATCCTTCTTCTCGGAGGAGTCGCTTTACTGGCAGGAATCATGGAGTACAACAGAAAGAAAAAAGCAAACGTAAAATAATTAAGTAGAGATTTGGCAGACGACCCTCCCATTCCTTCGGGACTGGGAGTCTGCCAAATTCATTTAACAGGAGATAAGGAATGAAATTAGCAGCGAAAAAAAACAAAATATTGTCTGCAATTATGACTTGTGTGCTTGCCATTACTTTAATGGCAGGCTTTCCTGCTGTTAAGGCTTATGCCGCAAGCGGGACAGTGTATAGTTGTGTGATCAACAGATGTTACCGCCATCCGATTACTAAAGTAATTGAAGATTCCGGTGGAGAGAATTCCTATGCAACAGGACAGGGCATGGTAGAAGGCTGTGTATACAGCAATGGTATTTTAGAAGTAACAGACGATGGAGCGTATTATTTAACTATCCGTATGAGTCTGATGGATTACACCAGTGGACATAGTTTTCAGGTACAGAATGTAGGAGATTCCGGCTGGTCTACACCATCAGAAATCGGTATTACAGGAAATGGTTCAGACAGCAATGGTACAACAGCCGATGTTTGTATGCGTGTGCCGAGTGAAAACTGTATTGTCAGAGGCGAGATGTATGTAGAGCCGATGGGAAGAAATGTTATTTTCTATCTGTATCCGAGTGACTACAGCGAGGGTAACAATACAGATATGAACGCAACAATGGTAACAGAAAGTTCTAATGGAACAGCTGTAGAATCCAGTGGTTCTGGTTCAGTAGATAATTCAGGAACAAGCGGAAACAGCAGTTTGGGTTCTGGTAATTCTTCTCTTCAGAGTTCCGGCTCATCCGATAAAAGCAGTTCTTCCAGCTCATCAAAGAAACTGGAAAGCAGTGTTAAAGAAGCCGCAAAGTCAAACAGTGATTCCTCTTCACTGGATACGGAAAATGCAGTGAATTCCGCAGAGGGACTGAGTCTTTCAACTGCCAAAGATGGAACGAGTGACAGCAATTCTGATAGCGGAAATACTTCTTCAGGCAACCGGATTTTCCAGATTGCATTGGCAGTTGTAGTAACAGGTCTGATTCTGCTTGGAGCAGTATCCGGGGTGATATATTTCTTCCGTAAGAACTGGAGACGATGGGGAGGTGCAGAGGACGATGATGAATAGACGTTTGAAAAAAGCATCGGCTGTCCTCCTTGCCATGACCATGATTTTTTCTCTGGCAGGCTGTGTAGACCAGAGTCAGGGAAAGAAAAGCAGTGATTCTGCTACGCAGACAGAGAGCAGTACAGATGAGACGGACAGCAGTAAGACGGCTGATAAAAAGACTTCTGACAGTAAATCTGACAAGGACTCTTCCGATGAAGATGCCAAGTCTCTTTTAGAGATTGACGATCCGGAAGAAAAGGCAGCCGTAGAAGCAGCCAGGAAAAAAGTACAGGCAATGAAAGAAAGCCCAAGAATCATAGCGACTTCTCCGGCAACCGCAGATATCTGTGATAAGCTGGAACTGGATCTGGTTGGTGTTTGCAGCAGTACCGTGTCCACAATTCCAGACAGATACAAAGATGTGGAAACCGTGGGAACAGCCATGAGTCCGGATATGGAGATTGTATCCTCACTTAATCCAGACTGGATTTTAAGTCCGGTGTCATTGCAGAGTGATCTGCAGCCGAAATATGAAGCAATCGATACAGACTGGGCGTTTTTGAATCTTAGAAGTGTGCCGGGTATGTACCGCTCCATTCAGGAACTGGGTGAGATTTTCGACAGAGAAGATCAGGCACAGAAACTGGTGGACGAGTTTACAGAATTCTATGATGATTATAAGAAAAAGAATGAAGGAAAAGACCATCCGAAGGTAATGATCCTGATGGGACTTCCGGGGTCTTATATTATCGCAACACCGAATTCCTATGTAGGAAGTCTGGTGGAACTGGCAGGCGGAGAGAATGTATACTCTGACACCGATCAGGAATTTTTGACCGTAAATACTGAGGACATGAAAACCAAAGAGCCGGATATTATTTTACGTGCCGCACATGCACTGCCGGATCAGGTGGTAGAAATGTTCAATAAAGATTTTGCGGAGAATGACATCTGGCAGCATTTCGATGCGGTGAAGAACGGCAGAGTTTATGATCTGACTTATGAATATTTCGGTATGAGCGCTACATTTAAGTATCCACAGGCACTGGAAGAATTACAGCCAATCCTTTATCCGGAAAGTGATGAAGATACAGCAAAAGCAAAAGAAGCCAGTGACAATGCACAGAAGAAAGCAAAGGATTCTGACGCAACTGAAAAATACAACGAACAGCAGAGCAAGTAGAAAGGAGAGGACAGATGAAAGAGACAGAATTAAAAAATACTTCTGAGACTTCCGAAATGGAAGTCCAGAACCTCTCCGGTCAGGATAAAGCAAGAAAGCATCGGAAAACAGCAAAAGCAGCCATTTCCTTTATTGTAATGATTGTATTACTGGTGGCATTATTCTTTGTAGCAGTGAATATCGGAAGTCTGAAAGTCAGCTTCCCGGAACTACTGAAAGGATTATTTGTAAAGTACAATGAAGACGTGGCAACAATCTATGACTTACGATTCCCACGAATTGTAATCTCCATGTTAGCCGGAGCTGCGATAGCGGTATCGGGTGTGTTATTTCAGGCGGTATTAAAAAATCCACTTGCCGATCCGGGAATCATCGGTATTTCCAGTGGAGCAAGTTTTGCGGCGGTACTCATTACCGCATTTGCACCGACTTTATTTTTCTTCACTCCATTATTTGCATTTCTTGGTGGTGTGATTGCATTTGTCTTAGTTTACAGCCTGTCATGGAAAGGGGGATTAAGTCCTCTGAGAATTATCCTTGTCGGTGTGGCAGTCGATGCAATGTTCACCGGATTATCCAGTGCGTTGAATTCAATGAATGGCGGAAACATGTCTGGCGTGGCAGCCATCGTCAATGGTAATATCACAATGAAAACTTGGGATGATGTGAAAACCTTAGTACCGTATGTAATTATCGGACTGGTTCTGGCACTGATTATGACGAAGATGTGTAATCTGTTAGCACTGGAAGATAAGACAGCACGAAGCCTTGGAATCAATGTCAATGCAATGCGTATCGTGATTTCACTGATAGCAGTATTGCTTGCAAGTATTTCCACAGCAGTAGCCGGAGTGATTAGTTTCTTAGGACTGATTGTTCCGCATATCGGAAGAATTTTAGTAGGAAGCGACCACAAGGCATTAGTTCCATTTAGTGCTTTGTTCGGAGCGTTTACGTTCCTACTGGCAGATACCATCGGAAGAACGATAGCTGCTCCGTATGAGGTATCCGCATCCATCATTATGAGTGTGGTCGGAGGCCCATTCTTCATCATTCTGTTAAGGAGGTCTAAGAAGTATGCGAAGTAAAGAAAAGAATATGGATTTGACTTCTACAGAGAATGAAGCAGCAAAGAAAGTGAAAAAAGCGGATAAGTGGGCAGACAAGCCTGCGATGGAAGTTAGAGATCTGCACTTTTCCTATGGAAAAAATAAAGTCTTAAAGGGCGTATCCCTGAAGATTGAAGAAGGTAAAATCACAACGATTATGGGAGCAAACGGATGTGGAAAATCTACATTGTTTTCCCTGATGACGAAAAACTTATATCCGAGAAAGGGAAATATTTTCCTCAAAGGAAAGAATATCCAGAACCTGAATTTAAAAGAATTTGCCAGAAAGGTTGCGATTGTTCAGCAGTATAACAGTGCATCAGACGATATCACCGTTGAGAATCTGGTGGCATTCGGAAGAACCCCACATAAGAAAATGATGCAGGGAGACAGTGCCGAAGATGAGCGTATGATTCAGTGGGCATTGGAAGTAACCAATCTGACAGAATATCGTGACAGAGAAGTGTCAAGACTTTCCGGTGGACAGCGTCAGCGTGTATGGATTGCAATGGCACTTTGTCAGGGAACAAAGACGCTGTTCCTCGATGAGCCGACTACCTATTTGGATATCCGGTATCAGATTGAGATTCTGCAACTGGTGAAAAAACTCAATCAGGAATTTGGAATAACCATCATCATGGTACTGCACGACATCAATCAGGCAATCGCATATTCAGATAATGTCATCGGCATGAAAGATGGAAAAGTGCTGGTGGAAGGTGATCCGGAAGAAGTGATTACGGAAGAGAGCATCCGGGAACTGTATGGCATTGAACTTGGTGTGACAAGGGTTGATGGACGGAAGTTTGTGCTGGCGGTGTAAGAAGAAAATAGTAGCAGAACGACAAGAAATAAAGGGGAGGAAAACTCCCACAGGAGAACAGAAAGAAGATGAAAAATCCTTTAAAAGTAGTATGGATCGTGCTTGGATTTCTTTGCCTGGGACTTGGTACGATAGGAATTGTACTTCCTATCCTGCCAACCGTTCCGTTTTATATGGCAACACTGTTTTGCTTTGCAAAGAGTTCTAAGAAACTGCACGACTGGTTCGTAGGAACGAATCTTTATAAGAAACATCTGGACAGTTTTGTTCAGAAAAGAGCCATGACAATAGGAACAAAATGCAAGATTATCGGAATGGTAACGGTAGTCATGGCAATCGGCTTTATCTGCGTGAAGAATGTACCAATCGGAAGAATCTGTATCGCAGTTGTGTGGGTATGCCACCTGTTATACTTCTTCTTAAGAGTTAAGACAGAAAAGCCTGAAGCTGAAATGGCAGAAAGCGTAGAGTAAGATGGACAAAGTAGAAAAGAAACGGCAGAAAGAACAGTATGTCGTGGAAGAGATGATCCGGCTGTATTGCCGAAAAAAACATCCGAAAGAAAAAAGACAGGAAGGGCAGATGTGTCCTGACTGTCAAAAACTTTCGGATTATGCAAAACAAAGAAGTCAAAAGTGTCCATTCATGGAAGAAAAGACGTTTTGTGCGAATTGTAAGGTACATTGTTATAAGCCGGAGATGAGAGAACAGATCAGGCAGGTTATGCGGTTTTCAGGACCAAGGATGCTGTTGTATCATCCGGTGCTTGCTATCTGGCATCTGGTGTGTAGCAACAAAGAGAAGAAAAAGTAAGGAGTTACTTATGATTAAAACAAGACTGGTGGGGCTGTTGTCCCACGCAAAAAAGTATATCGTGTATACGATTTTGTGGCAGTGGGCAGCCCTCCTGTCGCAGGTATTGGCAGTCTTTTCTATCGCAGATTTACTGGAACGGGTAGTATACCGGGCAGTAACCGTACCGATCATTGAGCGGACAATACTGATTTTAGTTCTGGTTGTGGTGATCCGATTTATCTGTGAACGGATGGGAGCAAGGTCTTCCTATCTGGCGTGTGTGGATGTAAAGCGGATTCTGCGTGAAAAGATTTATGAGAAAATGTTAAAGCTGGGAGCTTCCTACAGTGAGCAGGTATCCTCTTCGGAGGTCGTACAGGTGTCAACTGAGGGTGTGGAGCAGTTGGAAACATACTTTGGAAAATATCTTCCACAATTATTTTACAGCCTGATCGCACCACTGACCTTATTTATCATTCTTTGCAGAGTGAGCCTGAAAGCGAGTGTGATCCTGCTGATTTGTGTACCGCTGATCCCGATTTCTATCGTGGTGGTACAGAAGATTGCAAAGAAATTACTGAATAAGTATTGGAGCATCTATACTGGACTGGGAGATTCGTTCCTTGAGAATTTACAGGGACTTACCACATTGAAGATTTATCAGGCAGACCAGCAGAAAGCAGACGAGATGGATGTGGAATCCCAGAACTTTCGTAAGATTACGATGAAGGTGCTGACCATGCAGCTCAATTCAACCAGCGTGATGGATATTGTGGCGTATGGTGGAGCTGCGATCGGTATGGCGGTTGCGGTATCTGAATTCTTAAAAGGAAATATCAGTGTAGCAGGAACGTTATGTATCGTTCTGCTTGCCAGCGAGTTTTTCCTGCCGCTCAGACTGCTTGGTTCATTCTTCCATATCGCAATGAATGGTATGGCAGCGAGTGATAAGATTTTCAAAATTTTAGATTTGCCGGAACCACAGGCTGGAGAAAAAACACTGCCGGATGGAGCGTTAGATGTTACATTAAAAGATGTGCACTTTTCTTATGAAGAGGACAGAGAGATTTTAAAAGGAATAGGCTTAAATCTTCCGGCAGGAAGTTTTGTATCACTGGTTGGTGAATCCGGATGTGGTAAGAGTACGATTGCCGGAATCCTTGCAGCAAAGAACCGGGGATATAACGGAGAAATCATCATCGGTGGCGTACCGCTTAATGAAGTGAATGAAACCAATCTGATGCAGAGGGTTGTTCTGGTTCGCCATAACAGCTACCTGTTCAAAGGTACAGTAGAAGAAAATCTGAAGATGGCAAAACCGGACGCAACGAAAGAAGAGATGGAAGCTGTCCTTCAGAAAGTGAATCTCTTAGGGTTCTTACAAACACAGGATGGCTTGCAGACACAGTTGTTGGAAAAAGCAAGCAACCTGTCCGGCGGTCAGTGTCAGAGACTGGTAATTGCCAGAGCATTGCTTCGGACAGACAGTGCGGTTTATATTTTTGATGAAGCTGCATCCAATATCGATGTAGAAAGTGAAGAACTAATCATGAATGTGATTCACGAACTGGCAAAGACAAAGACGGTACTTCTGATCTCCCACAGACTGGCAAATGTCGTGAAGTCTGACAAGATCTATTTCTTAAAAGACGGAGAAATCAAAGAAAGCGGAAAGCATGACGAACTGATGAGCCAGAATGGTGCGTACAGACATCTGTATGAAAGCCAGATGGCACTGGAAAACTATGGAAAAGGAGGAATGGCATAATGAGTGAAAATACGAATACAACAAAACGCAGAAGTGCCATCCAGATCATGGGAAGTCTGATTGGTCTGGTAAAACCCTTGCTCCATATCATGCTGGCAGCAATCATCCTTGGAACATTGGGTTATTTATGTGCAATCTTCCTGACGATACTGGCAGGACAGGTTATCATGCATGGTCTTCTGACAGGAGTAGCCGGAATGATTGTTCCGGTGGACAATATGTGGCGGGTATTTACTCCAGTAAAAACGATTATTACAGTCATGATCGTAATTGCAGTGCTTCGTGGAATCCTGCATTATGTGGAACAGTATTGTAATCATTTTATCGCATTTAAGTTGTTGGCAATCATCCGTCACAAAGTGTTTGCGGCACTGAGAAAGCTCTGCCCTGCAAAATTGGAAGGACGGGATAAGGGAAATCTGATCTCGATTATTACAACCGATATCGAATTACTGGAAGTGTTCTATGCACATACCATTTCTCCGATTGCGATTGCAACGCTGACCTCAATTATTATGGTGATTTTTATCGGAAGATATCACTGGCTGGCAGGAGTGATTGCTCTGGTAGCTTATCTGATTGTCGGTGTTGTCATCCCGATGTGGAATGGAAAACGTGGAAGCCAGAAGGGAATGGAATTTCGGACAAACTTCGGAGAACTGAACAGTTTTGTTCTGGATTCTTTACGTGGACTGGACGAGACCATCCAGTACGGACAGGGTGAAAAGAGAAAAGAGCAGATGTCTGAGCATTCCAAAAATCTTGCAGGAATGCAGGAGTCATTAAGCAAAATGGAAGGCTCACAGCGTTCATTTACGAACATGGTTATCCTGCTTGCATCTTTTGGAATGCTTGCACTGACGATCTGGCTGTACGACAAAGGTGCGATGGGATTCGAGGGAATCTTAACCTGCACCATCGCAATGATGGGTTCTTTCGGACCGGTAGTAGCATTATCAAGCCTTTCCAATAACCTGAACCAGACACTGGCAAGTGGTGAGCGTGTTCTTTCTCTTCTGGAAGAGACACCGCTTGTGGAAGAAATTCCGGGTGACGTGGAAACTTCCGGTGCAGAGAGCATGGAACATGAATTTACAGGAGCAGAGGCAGAGCATGTAACATTTGCTTATGATAATGAGGTTATTTTAGATAACTATTCACTGAAATTACAGCCGGGTAAAATCACAGGGATTCATGGTGCGAGCGGCTCCGGAAAATCTACGCTCTTAAAACTGCTGATGCGGTTCTGGGATGTGCAGGATGGAAGTGTATCGGTAGACGGTACAGATGTCCGCAAGATTCCGACCAAGCATTTGAGAGATATGGAAAGTTATGTCACACAGGAAACGCACCTGTTCCATGATTCGATTGCAAACAATATCGCAATCGCAAAGCCGGGAGCATCCAGAGAAGAGATTATGGAAGCTGCAAAGAAAGCGTCTATCCACGATTTCATAATGACACTTCCGAAAGGATATGATACAGAAGTCGGAGAACTGGGTGATACGCTGTCCGGTGGTGAAAAACAGAGAATCGGAATTGCAAGAGCATTTCTCCATGAATGCCCTCTGATCCTGCTCGATGAGCCTACATCGAACCTCGACTCTTTAAACGAGGGAATCATTTTAAAATCATTGAAAGAATCGGCCAAGAAGAAAACGGTTGTCCTGGTATCCCACAGAGTATCCACAATGAACGTGGCCGATGTAGTATATGAAATGGAGAACGGCAGAATTTCTTAATAAATTCTTAGAACTGATAGGGTATCTCCAGAAACTGCAAATCATGATGCATGCCGGATGGAACATACAATCAGCGAAGAATCTTTCCAGAAGATTCAGGAACTGGTGAAGAAGATAAAAAAGAAGATTCATCAAAGGAACAAATGGAAAAACAATGGCAATGCCATTAAGTCAGTTGTTCGAAGTTTTGTTCGATAGCTCAGTTGTTGTCAAATATCCGATATTTT
>ENA-ORTZ01000986-ORTZ01000986.1-human-gut-metagenome-genome-assembly--contig:-NODE-986-length-18828-cov-2.839983_pt1 | contig 18828 bp, 10 predicted proteins | sample MGYA00242075_ERZ509199 | MGnify/ENA primary metagenome ERZ509199 (study PRJEB26280, sample SAMEA2338824) | human gut metagenome | biome: human gut; feature: human-associated habitat; material: faeces...
TGTGCTGCTATTGGCGCCGGATTCTTTAGCCAAAGAATGAACGAGCTAACCGGTAAAGGAATGTATATGGACGAACTGGAACGCGTTCTATACAACAGTTTGCTTACCGCAGTTTCACTCAAAGTAGATAATTATACCTATCAGAATCCCTTAAACGCGGAGAAACATAATCGTTGGGAATGGCATGGTTGCCCTTGCTGTCCTCCAATGTTCTTGAAAATCACATCTGCTCTTCCGGGATTCATCTATGCATCAGACAAAAAAGGAGTTTATATTAACCTGTTCATAGGCAGTGAAACAGAAATCAAGCTTTCTTCCAAAAACAGCGTACAATTAAAACAAGAAACATCCTACCCTTGGAAAGGCAAAGTCAATATTTCCGTAAATCCACAGAAAACAGACAAATTTCCGATTAAAGTACGTATCCCGGGATGGGCACAAGGCATTGAGAATCCATACGAGCTTTATCAATCAAACTTAAAAGGAGCGCCCCAACTGTTCGTCAATGGGAAATCTGTTCCAATTAAAATCGTTGACGGTTATGCCGAAATCAACAGAAAGTGGCAGAAAGGAGACCTAATCGAGCTTGAACTACCTATACAACCCCGCATCATCACCGCACACACTAACACAAAAGACTTGAGCAACACGGTTTGTATAGCTTCCGGTCCTATCATCTACTGTTTTGAAGACGTAGATAATCCGGATTTCAAAGATTTCCGATTAGACACAAATGCTCCATTGGAAATCATTTATCAAAAGGACTTACTGAATGGAGTGAATATAATCAAAAGTAACGGAAAAACGACTGCTATTGCTATTCCTTACTACTCGATAACCAATCGTAAAAGAGATAGCAGTCATAAAGTATGGGTACCTAAACTCTAAATTAAGTTGTGAAGTTGTAAAGCAAACAATACCGGCACAGCCAATGTAAACGCCGTAGTCTTCGTCAAATAACTTTCCGCATCAATACTGAAAAGTTAGATTCAATACATTCACCTCCCAGCGAAACTTTCTCGTAAGGGAGGTGAATTTTCTTCTTTTTTACTACTTTTGTCCTCAGATAAAAACATCCGTATGAAATTCAAATCCATTATTTCAACTATCACGCTATTATGCCTCCTTTCTTTGGCAAGCTGCGTATACAATAAAAAAACTTCTTTGGAAGCATTCAAGCAAGACGTATACACGCCCGAATATGCTACCGGATTCAAGATACTTGGCGCAAAGAATGCCCAAAGCACCTTGATACAAGTATCCAACCCGTGGCAAGGAGCCAAAAATGTAACAATGTCCTACTTCATCTCCCGCAATGGCGAACAGGCCCCCGCAGGATTCACCGGACCGACCATCCCTGCCGGAGCCCAACGCATCGTATGTATGTCTTCCTCCTACATCGCCATGCTCGACGCCGTGGGACAAGTGGACCGCATCGTCGCCGTATCCGGCATCAACTACATAGCCAATCCCTACATCCTCGCCCACAAAGATTCTATCAAAGACATGGGCCCCGAAATAAATTATGAACTATTACTGGGATTGAAACCGGACGTCGTACTGCTATATGGTATCGGAGATGCCCAGACTGCCGTAACGGACAAACTGAAAGAGCTAGCCATCCCCTACATGTACGTAGGAGAATATCTGGAAGAGTCACCGCTTGGCAAAGCCGAATGGCTGGTTGCCCTCTCCGAACTGACAGACAGCCGTGACAAAGGCATCGATGTATTCAGGGAAATCCCCAAACGCTATCAGGCACTGAAAGACCTTACCGCATCCGTAGAGCATCACCCTACCGTGATGTTCAACACCCCGTGGAACGACAGCTGGGTGATGCCTTCCACCCAAAGCTACATGGCACAACTGGTCACTGACGCAGGAGCCGACTACATATATAAGGAGAACACCTCCAACAGTTCCACACCCATCGGTCTGGAAACTGCCTACGGACTGATACAAAAAGCAGACTATTGGATCAATGTAGGCACGGCATCCACACTGGACGAACTGAAAAACATGAATCCCAAGTTTGCCGATGCCAAATCTGTCCGTGATAAAACTGTTTATAACAACAACCTGCGGATAACCGCCACAGGAGGCAATGATTACTGGGAATCGGCAGTCGTACGTCCGGACGTCGTATTGCGTGATCTGATTCATATCTTTCATCCCGAACTTGTATCCGACTCAACCTACTATTACAGACACCTGGAATGAAGCAACCTCGTAGGCACACCACTCTTTTATTCATCACTTTGGGAATAATCGCCGTAGTCTTATTATTAATAGACATGGCGACAGGGGACACTTATATCCCCATCCCCAAAGTATGGGCCGTACTGACGGGAGGCGAATGCGACGAGATGACACGCAACATCCTTCTCTCCATCCGCTTTATCCGGGTAGTAGTAGCAGGGTTGATAGGTATCGCCTTGTCGGTCAGCGGCCTGCAAATGCAGACCGTTTTCCAGAATCCGTTGGCAGACCCTTATCTGCTGGGAGTCAGTTCCGGTGCGGGACTCGGAGTGGCGTTGTTTATATTAGGTGCCCCATTGCTCGGCTGGGCGGATTTCCCACTTTTGCAATCCGCCGGCATCGTAGGTTCGGGCTGGATAGGGACCGCCGTCATCTTGCTGGGCGTAGCCATCATCAGCCGGAAAGTAAAGAATATACTGGGCGTACTGATCATGGGAGTCATGATAGGCTACGTAGCGGGAGCCATCATCCAGATATTACAGTATCTAAGTTCGGCGGAACAACTGAAAATGTTCACCCTGTGGTCGATGGGATCGCTCAGCCACATCACAGCTGGACAGCTGTCTATCATGATACCGGTTGTATGCATAGGTCTGCTGCTCTCCGTAGCCTGCATCAAGTCACTGAACCTGCTCTTGCTTGGCGAAAACTACGCACGCACGATGGGCATGAGCATCAAACGCTCGCGAACGCTTGTCTTCATCTCTACGGCACTGCTGACCGGAACAGTCACCGCCTTTTGCGGCCCCGTAGGATTCATCGGACTGGCAGTGCCGCACATCACCCGGCTGCTGTTTGATAACGCCGACCACCGGATACTGATGCCGGGCACCATGCTGACAGGACTTATCGCCATGCTGATATGCGACATCATCGCCAAGAAATTCCTGCTGCCGGTGAATTGTATCACCGCACTGCTGGGAGTTCCGGTTATTTTATGGGTAATAGGTAAAAACTTGCGTATATTCAAATGATTCAACTCAAAGACCTGACATTGGGATACGAACAGCGTACGCTGCTGGAAAAAGTCTCCGCCCACATCACGGGAGGACAACTCGTCGCACTGCTCGGCAGAAACGGCACAGGAAAAAGTACACTGCTGCGTGCCGTCATGGGACTGGAAAAGCCCCAAAACGGAGAGATTATCCTGCACGGGAATAACATCGCTTCACTGAAACCGGAAGAACTGGCACGGAACATCAGCTTCGTCACCACCGACAAAGTGCGCATCGCCAACCTGCGATGCAGAGACGTCGTCGCACTGGGACGTGCTCCCTATACCAACTGGCTCGGTCAGCTGCAAGGAGAAGACAAGGAGAAGGTGGACAACGCCATGCACCTGGTAGGCATGGACAGCTATGCGGAAAAGACGATGGACAAAATGTCCGACGGAGAATGCCAACGCATCATGATAGCCCGTGCCCTTGCACAGGACACTCCTGTCATCCTGCTCGACGAACCTACCGCCTTCCTTGACTTGCCCAACCGCTACGAACTCTGTCTGCTTCTCCGGAAGCTGACGCAAAAGGAAGGAAAGTGTATCCTGTTTTCCACACACGACCTGGACATCGCTCTCTCACTTTGCGACACAATCATGCTGATTGATAATCCTCAACTCTACAGCCTGCCTACCAATGAGATGATAACAAGCGGACATATAGAAAGACTGTTCCATAACGAGTCAATCACATTTGACGCACAAGCCATGAAAATAAGAATCAGATAAATATCCCATATCCTGATTAAACAAAAACAAGCATGACAGGCGGAAATTATCAAATGATAATTTTAATCTCCTTACATCCATCTACCTTTGCAGATGTTTTCAACAAACTAAAAATAAGAAGTTATGAAAGATAGTATTGATTTCGGTAGTATGGACATCTCCACATTGTTTCGTAAGTTATTAGTTCCTACGGTACTGGGAATGGTATTCTCAGCTATATTCGTTATTACAGACGGCATATTCGTAGGTAAGGGAATAGGCAGTGACGCCCTAGCTGCCGTCAATATAACAGCTCCACTTTTTATGATCGCAACAGGCATCGGACTAATGTTCGGAGTCGGAGGCCCAGTAGTCGCTTCCATCTATCTGTCTCAAGGTAAACGCAAGGCAGCAAATATCAACATTACTCAGGCTCTTGTATTCTCTACGTTCATCGTATTAGTGATGTCTGCTTTATGTTTTTGCTTCGTAGGGCCATTGGGATGCTTACTCGGAAGTTCAGACAGATTATTGCCTCTTGTCATAGAATATATGATCTGGTATCTACCCTTCCTCGTATTCTATGAGTTATTGAGCACAGGCATGTTTTTCATCCGGCTGGACGGATCTCCCAATTATGCCATGATGTGCAATGCCATCGCAGCTATATTCAATATTATATTCGACTATATTTTCATCTTTGAATTTGGCTGGGGAATGATGGGTGCTGCCTTTGCCACCAGCCTGGGAACAGTAGTAGGTGGATTGATGACTGTAATCTATCTTACGCGGTTCTCCCGCAACATTCATTTGCATCGCATCAAGCTAAGTTTGAAAAGCCTGATGCTAACGCTCCGTAACGGTGGCTATATGATAAAACTGGGAACTTCCGCTTTCATCAGTGAGGCTTCCATCGCCTGTATGATGTTTTTAGGGAATTATGTCTTTATCCATCATCTCGGAGAAGACGGAGTAGCTGCGTTCAGCATTGCCTGCTACTTCTTCCCCATCATCTTTATGGTATACAATGCCATCGCACAATCCGCACAGCCGATTATCAGCTATAATTTCGGTGCCGGGCAACCGGATCGGGTTCGAAAAGCCCTACATCTTGCCATCCGTACAGCTTTAATTTGCGGAATCAGCTTTTTCATCATCACGTTTCTATGCCGTCAGAATATTGTTTCGTTGTTCATTGACCGAAGCTGTCCGGCCTTTGATATTGCGGTCAATGGCATTCCTTATTTTGGGGTTGGATTCATATTTTTTGCCGCCAATATGATAGGCATCGGCTATTACCAGAGCATCAGACGAGGTCAACGAGCCACCATCATCACTCTTCTGCGGGGAGTGGTATTCATGCTGATCGGATTCTTTGTACTTCCACTTGTTTTAGGAGTACCGGGAATATGGCTGGCGGTTCCGTTGGCAGAATTGTTAACGACTCTCTATATTATCGGAATTTATTTCAAAGATCGCTTCATGATCCACCGACTATGAGTATATTTGCAACATGGATGCATTCATTAAAAAACTCTGCGACAAATATAAAGTATTGGAAAGTGACGTACAGACCTTACTAGGCTGTATGGAGGAAGTACATTTCAAAAAGAGAGACCTCATTGTACGTGAAGGGACAAAGAACAGCAACCTTTATTTTATAAAAACGGGAATATGGCGGGCATATTACCACAAAGACGGAGCAGATGCCACCATCTGGTTCGCTTCAGACGGAGAAGCAGCTTTCTCCGTCTGGGGATATGCAGACAATGCTTATTCACTGATTAATATTGAAGCAATGTGCGACAGTGTAGCCTACAGTATATCCCGCGCAACCTTGAATCAATTATATCATTCTTCCATCGGACTAGCCAATCTGGGACTGCGGCTGATGGATCACCAGCTTCTTCTGCAAGAAAACTGGCTCATCAACTCCGGCAGTCCACGAGCGAAGGAACGTTACCTGACTCTTATCAAGGAGACTCCGGAACTGTTGCAATATGTGCCTTTAAAGTACATTGCATCTTATCTGTGGATAACACCGCAGTCGCTGAGCAGGATTCGGGCATCCTTATAATCTTCACTTTTTTTATGAGTATAAGATCAAATATTTCTCTCAAACTCAAGTGAATAAATAAAACTGTCCGCACGATAATATCCTATATTCCATTCCAACGGACACCCTTCGGGATCATAAACAAACCTTTTACGCACCAAAATTGGATCTCCGACCTTTATCTCAAGCTTACCAGCAATGTACTTGTCAGCCAGCCTGGCACTAATATCTTCTTTAGAAACTTTTGCAATAGCATGATAATCTCTTTCCAATATCTCATAAAGAGGTCTGGAGAAATCCTCACTTCCTGTTAAACCTATTTTAGGATTAAAATAGGATATAAAGTACACGAAAGGGTATTCTTGATTTCCACGTAAACGCTCTAACTTCAGTATTCTTTTTACATCAGGAGCATTAAAAAAAAGGGCTATATCATCTGTAGGCTTTGTCCAGCTAACATGAAGTTCATAATTCATTGGTACAATTCCCAAAGTTTTCATTTCCTGTGTGAAACTCATCCAATTCTGAGCTTTGGAACATACAGCTGAATTTACAACAACTGTACCTACTCCCTTTTTCCTCATCAGCAATCCTTCGTTCACAAGGTTATTAATCGCCTGTCTCAAGGTATTACGAGATATGCCCAATTGTTTAGACAAATCAATTTCATTTGGAAGCATTTTACCTTGTTTATATTCCTCCCCTTTGATAATAGTCCTCAACTGTTCTTCTATCTGAAGATAAAGGGGGATTGCGCTGTTATGGTTAACTAATATCTTCATGATTAACTTTTTTACAAAGATAAAAATAAAAATAAAAACAGGCAATACTTTTTGTTCTTTTCAAGAAAAAGAATACATTTGCAAATGTTTATATGTTCAGACATACTAATTAATTAAATCATAATAACTATGAAGTATTATTTGGGAATAGACATAGGTGGTACACATATAAAAGGTGGAATCGTCAACCTTCTAACGAATGACATTCATCAAAACATACTATCTCACGAAGAACTGAATGCCACAGATTCAACATCAAGCATCATTACGAAAGTCAGAAAAGTTATTACTGACATTCAAGCCTGTATGCCCCTATCTAAATTAGGCGGAATCGGTATAGCCATGCCCGGTCCTTGCGACTATGCCAAAGGTATAGTTGCCATTTATGGTGTGCCAAAGTTTCAGTCACTTTTCGGTCTTAACCTTAAAGAAGAAATTAAAAAAGTATCTGACCTGAATACTGTTTTCATAAATGACGCATCCGCTTATGCCCTTGGAGAGTATTATGCAGGAGCAGCAAAAGACACAAGTAGAAGCATTATAGTCACAATCGGCACCGGACTTGGAAGTACATTTCTTGAAAATGATACTGTTTTGAACGAACTGACAGAAGGAATACCTGAACATGGATATCTCTACAACATACCTTACCGAGACGGAATGGCAGATGACTTTTTTTCGACAAGATGGTTTGTAAATACATGGAATATGCTATTTCCAGATAAAAAGGTAACTGGCGTAAAAGAAATCGCACTACGCGCTTCGAACGGAGACAATAATGCACAGTCATTATTTGAAAACTTCGCTTCAAATTTCGTAGAATTCATAACCCCATTCCTGCTAAATTTTAAACCGGAGAAACTTATTATAGGAGGAAATATAGCGAAAGCTTCTGACTTCTTTTTAGATAATATTCAGTTTCAATTAAAGAAACTCAATTTAATCACTAAAATAGATATCTGTAAATTATGGGATATGTCGCCATTAATCGGATCTGCTATTTACACAAGCAACATACTTGAAAATATGGAAAATACAAAAGAGAAAAGACACACACAGCAATTTATTGCACCTACTAACTCTACTGCCACCCCATCAGGAGAATATGATATATACCCGGCATTTCCATTGGGAAAAGGCAAAATTGGGAAAGGTATAAACCAACTAGCTGACTGGATAGAAAAGCATTCCCAAATAAAAATAGATGGTTATATTGGAGTCTTTTGGGATGAATTAATCATTAAGTTAGGAGAAGAACTCAGAAAAAGAGGAAAGAATGTGCGATTCTTTCATTCCAGTGTAGCAATGAAAGATCCACAGACTATTGAAAAAATGATTGCTCCTTATCTTGGAGGAGATAATCCGTTATTCGGCACCATTACTGATAAGCATTTGGTTAATTGGTTTGATGAAAATAAGCTTAATTCCATACAACCTGACCCGGAAGCAGATTTAAATATATTTATAGGTACAGGAGCAGCCCTATCTCAATGGAAAGCTCCCCTGATTTATATTGATATTCCTAAAAATGAGATTCAGTTTAGAATGCGCGCCGGAGCCATCAATAATTTAGGATTAGATTATCGAAAAGACAATCAACAGGCTTACAAACAACTATATTTTGTAGACTGGATTGTTCTTAATAAGCACAAAAAGCAATGCCTGCCTCTGATTGACCTACTTATTGACGGACAAAGAGAATGGGATGAACTATTAATGATTTCAGGAAATGACCTACGAGAAGGATTGCACAAAATGAGCCGCAATTTCTTCAGAGTTCGTCCATGGTTCGAGCCTGGCGCCTGGGGAGGACAATGGATGAAAAATCATATTCAAGGATTAAATAAAGAAGTAAATAATCTGGCATGGTCTTTTGAACTGATGGTACTTGAAAACGGACTAATGCTGGAGAGTGACGGATATCGGCTTGAAGTATCTTTCGATTTTCTTATGTATAGTGATTATCAGAATATATTAGGAGAATGTTCGGAAACATTTAAGTACGATTTCCCGATACGTTTCGACTTTCTAGACACCTTTGACGGAGATAATCTTTCTATCCAATGCCATCCACGCCCCCGATATATACAAGAGCATTTTAACATGCCATTCACCCAAGATGAGACATATTACATATTGGATTGTAAAAACTCGCCATGTGTATATTTAGGCTTTCAAGACAACATCGTCCCTGAGGAATTCCAATATACCTTGGAACGAAGTCAACAAAAAGCAACGAAGGTAGAGATAGAAAGGTTTGTTCAAAAACACCAAGCTAAAAAGCACGATTTCTTTCTTATTCCCAATGGCACCATACATGCTTCAGGAAAAGATTGCGTGGTATTGGAAATAAGTAGCGCACCCTATATTTTCACATTTAAAATGTACGACTGGATACGCATGGGATTAGACGGGAAACCACGACCTCTAAACATTCAACACGGAATGAATAATCTATATTTTGAAAGAAAAGGGGAAAAAGTAATCCAGGAATTGATATGCCATCCATATATCATGAAAGAAAATCAGGAGTGTACTATAGAGCATCTACCTACTCATAAAGAGCATTTTTATGATGTATATCGTTACACCTTCAAAGACCGTATTCAAATGAATACAGAAAATACATGCCATGTATGTATGATAGTAGAAGGAGACTCCGTTTGCATTGAAACAGAGGACGGCATGAAACAACGCTTTAATTATGCAGAGACTTTTGTCATCCCTGCTGCTGCCCGATCATATACAATCATAAATGAAAATCCCGACAAAAGAATAATGTTGGTAAAAGCCTTTGTAAAAAAAGAAGTTACTTTGAAATAATGTCTTAATAAAAACATCTTATCCAACTACTATGAAACGAACTATTGTACAAATTATCTTTTTCATATATTGTATTGCGAATGTATATCCACAATACAGCACAATCTGGCAACTTGGCAAAACAGATAATTCATCCAAGGAGTTTGCCTTAGCACCGGATGGAAAAGATCGATTTATTATCTCCGGATTTGGGGATAATAAAAAATATTTTTATGCAGGCGAACACACACCGGCCGATTTTCCATACATTATACCGGGGCCTACTGCTGAATGGGCTGGCTCATCTTACTGGGCAGGACAATGCAGGATACAACTTCCTATTTTAATAAAACTATCCGATGTCAATCCGCTAAAGAAATATCAATGGAATATTTTTATAGAGAATGTAGAATACGAAGACTGTATGTTCTTAAGACTGGAAGTCAACGGAAAGAATTACGATTCTCCTATAAAGCCTGGCACCAAACAGCTAACATATTCAATACAGCCCGGAATTCTAAAGGAAGGGTACAACAAGATTGTAATGCAGTTATTCAACGGTAAATCCCTAACTTTTGACGCCATTTGCCTAAACGGACCTCAAGAGACACAAATCAATAAGATAGGTGATACTCCTATTATTTCAATGAAAATGGCTGATTATGAATTAGAACAAGGGAAAACAAGAACACAGCCTCTTCTACTGAAAACTATAACTAAAAAATCCGGAACACTTAAAATACAAATCAACCAAAAGAAGATATTCAAACAAGTAGAAGAAGGAGAGAATATCTACGAAATTCCAACCGGAAAACTTAAAGACCAGTCTAAAATCAAAGTTAAAATATCAACAGAAGGACAAACAGTAGCAACTCAAGAATTTATCCGTAGTAACCAGCAACTACGCAGATCAATTGATTATGTTGATCAGTTTGCTGGTTCCAGTGGTTCACGATGGATGATAGGCCCCGGACCATGGATGCCATTTGGAATGGTAAAACTTATGCCCGATAACGAAGATGCCCATTGGAAAGCAGGATATGAATATAACGTTGAAAACATAATGGGATTCAGCCACATTCACGAATGGACAATGACAGGACTCTTAATGATGCCAACTACGGGAGATTTAAAAATACAACCCGGAACAGAAAAACAGCCGGACTATGGGTATCGCTCCCGAATTAATAAGAAAACCGAAACAGCCCGAATCGGTTATTATTCTGTTAATCTTACAGATTATAATATCCAAGCAGAATTAACAGCAACTACCCGCAGTTCCCTTCAGCGATACACATTCAACAAAGCAGAGCAGCCACGAATACTAGTTGACTTTTTCTTTCCAGCAGAATACGACTGGAATTTAGATGATGTATACGTAAAAAAAGTATCTGACACAGAAATAGAGGGATGGACCTTGAACGATTGCCGGTCAACAGGATACCATGGAGTACAAAGATATAAATTACATTTTGTCATGCAGTTTGATAAGCCATTCAAAACAATGAATGGCTGGATACGAAACAAAGTATATAGCCAAATTGAACAGCTACATAAATCAAACATGAAGTCCCGACAGGTATTTACAGTCGAAAATAACAGTCAAGACAAACTGGACGCAGGAATCTTCCTCGACTTTAACCTTAACACTGGTGATGATGTTATGGTAAGGACAGGTATTTCATTAGTAAGCATTGATAACGCACGGCTAAATCTGGAAGAAGAAATAGCGAGACCATTCGGATGGAATTTTGATAAAGTTGTCACCAATCAACAAGATACCTGGGAAACACTTTTCCAAAGAGTCAGTATCACAACAGACAATTACCTCTTAAAGCAAAAATTCTACACCAATCTTTACCGTTCTATCAGTCCACGGACCATCTGGAATGATGTAAATGGGGAATGGATAGATATGAACGGTAACAAAGCTCTTATAGACAAGCCAGGTAAAAGCGTATATGGAGGTGATTCTGCTTGGGGAATGCATTGGACATTAGGTCCATTTTATAATCTTCTCTATCCGGAGTACATGTCCAATTGGATTTACACTTACGAGCAGTTCTATCGTCGTGGCGGCTGGCTTCCCAATGGTAATCCCGGTATGAAATATTTCAGAGTCATGATAGGCAATCCTGCTTTGCCATTGATAGTCTCCGGCTATCAACATGGAATTCGTGACTTCGACAGTCAACTCATGTATCGGGCATTAATTCACCAACAAACAGCCACTATGATAAACTATCCCGGAGGAGGACAAGTCGGTAACGAAAGTTATCCCGATTATATAACCAAAGGTTATGTACCTCTATACGATGACGCATGGGATTGGAATTCTCCGCATTATCAATCATACGTTTCCAATACAATGGAATACTCATATCAAGACTATTGCGCTGCTCAATATTTTGACGCTCTTAATAAAAAAGATGACTTCAATACATTTATGAAACGTTCTGATAACTGGAAAAACATATTCGACCCATCAACCGGATATGTACGCCCCCGACGTCCCAACGGAGAGTGGATCGAAAACACCAACCCATATCATGCTCCCGGATTTTGCGAAGGCAGCGCTTGGCAATTCACCTGGTACGTTCCTCATGATGTAAAAAGCCTCATCAATTTAATAGGAGAGCGTCAATTCATCGACCGGCTGAATGCCGGATTTGCAACATCCGAAAAAGTAAGCTTCAATGCTTTAGGAGATAATATGGGAGCTTATCCTATTAATCATGGGAATGAAACAAATATGCAGGCAGCTTACCTCTTCTCTTATACCAGTGAGCCGTGGCACACCCAGAAATGGGCACGTGCTATACAAGAAAAATATTATGGAATGGGTCCCCGAGACGCCTATCCGGGAGACGAAGATCAAGGCCAAATGAGTTCTTGGTACATCTTAAGCAGCATAGGACTTTTCCAAATGGATGGCGGTTGCAGCAAAGATCCTGTATGGTTACTGGGGAGTCCGCGATTTGACCGGGTAGAAATTCTGTTAGACAACACCTATTACTCTGGAAAAAAACTTATCATAAAAGCAGAAAATGTATCCAAAGACAATTGTTACATTCAATATGTAAGATTCAATAACAAGCGCCTTAGTAATAACTATATAGAATGGAGTAAACTCAAAAAAGGAGGAACACTTCATTTCATTATGGGTGACCGACCAAATCCAAATGCATTTAAATAAATAAACACATATGAAAAATAAAAGTAAGATACTACCAGTTCTTTTTGGTTTCTTTATTATGGGGTTCTGTGACTTAGTAGGAGTATCAGTCACCTATGCGAAAGATTATTTCAGTTGGAGCGAAACCCAAGCCGGTTTCCTGCCATCAATGGTATTTATATGGTTTTTACTCATCTCTATTCCGATTTCTATCTGGATGGACAAGAAAGGTAGAAAAACAATATCACTGATAGGACTTTTATCTACTTTTATTGGAATGTTACTTCCATTACTTACATTCACACAGACAGCCTGTTATATCGCCTTTGCACTTTTAGGCATAGGAAATACCATCCTTCAAGTGTCACTTAATCCTTTATTAACCAATGTTATCGCTGAAGGAAAATTATCAAGCATTATGACAGCCGGACAATTCATCAAAGCACTATCTTCTTTTGTAGGACCTATAGTGGCCGGATTCTGCTCTGTTTATTTCAACAACTGGATATTAATGTTTCCCATATTCGCCGCCATTACTCTAATTTCCGGAATCTGGTTATTTTTCACTCCAATAAATGAGAAAGACGACAAAAGATTAACATCCAGTTTCTATCAAGTTATTTCTCTCTTGAAAAATAAAACCATCTGCCTTTTATTCGGAGGCATCATTTGTATTGTTGGCTTAGATGTAGGAATGAATGTATTTACCCCAAAACTTTTAATTGAAAATGCAGAGTTGACTAAAGAAATCGCAAGTTATGGTACAAGCTGGTATTTTGCCGCTCGCACTTTGGGGACCTTATGTGGTGTAATTCTATTAGCAAAGTTTTCCGAAATTTATTATTATCGGATCAATATGTTCATTGTATTAATAGCTTTGTCCTGCATTTATTGGATACATTCTCAATATATTATTTTGTTATTAGTATGCATTATAGCCTTTGCAATGTCTAGCATATTTGCCGTCATCTACTCGCTAGCCTTGCATACATTACCCTATAAAACCAACGAAATATCAGGACTCATGATAACTGGGATATCCGGTGGCTCCATCATTCCTCCTCTCATGGGAGTTTGCGCAGATTATACCGAAAGCCAATCAGGCTCCATCCTTGTCATGCTAATTTGTGTAATCTATCTAATTTTATGTTCGTTTCATAAATTTAAAACCATACACACAAAGCCGCATTAACATTTATTCTCAAAACAACCATTCATATATAAATTTATATTAAATAAATAAATCTTTCTAGTTTTCCTGCTTTAAATATATATATTTGCAATATGTATATACATATAGACATTATATAATACATATATCATAAGCAATTAATACTATGTAGATTAAAATATACAGCCTTTATATACAAGAAATCACATTAAATCTAATATAAAACCCTTATGACTTACTTTTTAAAATCACAGAGTATGAAGAAGCTTTTATGCAACTTACCACGCTTCGTATTATGGATAGCTTTCCTTCTAATCATTGAAAGCTATGTAACCTTGCAAGCTCAAACCAGTAGTAGTAACAACTCATCCAAAGCAATATCAGGGAAAATTGTGGATGAAACAGATTTGCCTATTGCAGGAGCTACTGTACAGGTGAAAGGATCAACAAAAGGAGCCATTTCGGATATAGATGGCTTATTTACTATTTCATCCGAACCAGGCTCTATTTTGATTTTCTCATTTTTAGGATACCAATCTATTGAATACAAGATAGATAAAGTACCTCAAACCATTAAACTTTTGCCAAAGGTAGATGAATTGGATGAAGTTACTGTGGTTGGTTTTGCTAAACAGAAAAAAGAAAGTGTGATTGGAGCAATATCAACCTTAAAACCTGAAAGATTAAAAATTCCAACCAGTAATCTGACTCAAGCCTTAGGTGGTAATGTTGCCGGAATTATATCTTACCAGTTGTCCGGTGAACCTGGAAATGACAATGTGGAATTCTTTATTCGCGGTGTGACAACTTTTGGTTACTCTAAAAGTCCACTGATATTAATCGATAATATCGAATCATCTACTACTGATCTTTCCAGACTGTCCGCAGATGACATTGCTGCTTTCTCTATAATGAAAGATGCAACAGCAACTGCCATTTATGGTGCACGCGGAGCTAATGGAGTCATTTTGATTACTACCAAGCAAGGCAAACCCGGTAAGGTAAAAATTAGTGCCAGAGTGGAAGGTTCATTGTCAGCACCTACAAAAAGAATAGACATGGTAGATCCTATCAGCTATATGAAATACCACAATGAAGCTGTACTCACACGTAATCCGTTAGCTGTCCGGCCTCATACCGATGAGAAAATAGCATCAACAATAGCCGGCAAAAATCCCTATGTATATCCGGCGGTAGACTGGTACAATGAATTATTTAATGATAATGTATTTAATTCACGTGCCAACATCAATATGAGCGGAGGTAGTGAAACTGCCAGATATTATGTTTCTTTAGGCATATCGGATGACAATGGTATCATGAAGGTAGATAAACGAAACAATTATAACAGTAACATTGATTTAAAAAAAATCTATGTACGTTCTAACATTGATATTGATGTGACCAAGACGACTACATTTTCTGTAAAATTCAGTGGCAATTTTGATGATTATACCGGTCCTATTGTAAGCGGCAATGATCTATACCGAAGAGCAATGGCAACAAGTCCTGTTTTATTCCCCAAATATTATATGCCTGATGAAAATCATACATCTACTTCACATATTTTATTTGGTAACGCAGGTGATGGTAATTACATCAATCCCTATGCGGAAATGATTCGTGGTTACAAACAATACACCAATTCGGTTATTTCTGCCCAGGCGGAATTAAATCAGAAATTAGATTTTATAACTCCAGGACTTAGTATCAAAGTCTTCGCAAGTACTACCCGAAATTCATACAGCGGACAACAACGTTCTACTTCACCCTTTTATTATTCAATCAGCTATTATGATAAACTAACCGACACATATACTTTAAGGGAGCTGAACCCTAATGGTGGACGGGAAGATTTGGATTATACAGCAGAAGGGAATCAAGTCAGCAGTTCGTATTATTATGAAGCATCTCTCAACTACAACCGTACGTTCCGGGAAAAGCATAATATCACCGGATTATTAGTAGGAGTTCTGAGAGAGAATAAGAGCGGAGGCGCAAGTTCGATACAGACATCTTTACCAGCCCGTAACATTGGATTATCAGGTCGTTTTACATACGCATACGACGGACGATATTTTGCTGAAGCAAACTTTGGTTACAATGGTTCCGAAAGATTTGCCAAAAATGAACGATTCGGACTCTTTCCTTCGATAGGAGCAGGCTGGATGATCTCCGAAGAAAAGTTTTGGAATCAAGACCTTAAGAATATTATCAATAAACTGAAACTAAAAGGAACTTACGGTTTGGTAGGTAACGACAATATTGGTGCATGGAATGACAGATTCTTTTATATGTCCGAGGTAAATCTAAACGGTAGTGGTGCAAATTTCAGTTGGGGACAAGATTTTGAACGGAATGTCGGTACTATCGACATGATACGCTATCGAAATGACAAAATCAAATGGGAAATTGCTCAAAAAATGAATTTAGGTCTCGAAGTTGGGCTATTTAATATATTTGACATACAATTCGATTACTTCACCGAATATCGAAAAAACATCTTTGGCGAACGCCAAACCATCCCGTATGAAATGGGATTCAGTGCACCTCTTTATGCTAATAAAGGAGAAGCTTCTTCACATGGATTCGAAGTGCAGGTAGATGCCAACCACGCTTTCAATAAAAACTTCTGGTTAGGAGTGCGTGGCAATTTCACTTATGCAACAGGCAAATATGAGCATGTAGAAGAACCCTATCGTCCTTACCCTTGGCTTAGTCATATTGGAAAACGTATTAATCAGACTTATGGATTAATAGCGGAAAGACTGTTCATTGATGAAGAAGATATTGCAAATTCACCTGTTCAGACATATGGTGAATATATGCCCGGTGACATAAAATACAAAGATGTAAATAATGACGGAATAATTAATGATGAAGATATTGTTCCAATAGGGATTTCCTCTTCTCCAGAAATTGTATACGGCTTCGGAGTGTCGATGGGATACAAGAATTTTGATATTTCTTGTTTCTTTCAAGGAGCAGCGAGATCTTCTTTCTTTATTAATTCCAAAGCAACAAATCCTTTCATGCAAATGGATTTCGGAGGAAATAACCTCAATGGTATGATGCAAGCATATGCGGATGATTACTGGTCTGAATCGAATCGTAATATATACGCTACTTTCCCAAGATTGTCAACTACTGACATTGCAAACAATAACAGAAACAGTACATGGTGGTTACGCGACGGTTCTTACTTGCGTTTAAAATCAGTCGAAATCGGATATACATTACCTAAAAGGCTGACCAGCCATCTAGGTATGTCCAATTTGAGAATCTATGCCAGCGGACTAAATCTTTTCGCATGGAATCGTTTTAAATTATGGGATGTAGAACAAGGAAACGACGGAATGCAATATCCTATTCAGGCAGTTTACAATTTTGGTATTAACTTAAGCTTCTGATTACATTATGAAATACAAACATTTATTCACTAGTACATTATTGGCGATATTAATCACATCCTGCAACTATCTTGATATCGTGCCGGATAATATCGCAACGCTTGAAATGGCATTCAACACTCGGGCTAATGCTGAAAAATATTTAGCCACCTGCTATAACTTCGTACCTACAGCAGCCAATCTTGATCACAACTCCGGCCTCATCTGCGGTGGAGAAATGTGGTATCTGAAACCAGAGTCCCACTACTATAAAAATATAACCTCATTCAACATTGCACGTGGTATGCAAAACTCTAACGACCCCTTACTAAATTACTGGGATGGAGGTCAGGGAGGCTACAACATATTCAGAGGAATCCATGAATGCAATATTTTTATAGACAACATCGATCGCGTACCTGACATGCGTATGGAAGAGAAAAATAAATGGAAAGCCGAAGTGATGACTCTGAAAGCATATTATATTTATTATCTCATGTTGCACTATGGGCCCATTCCTTTACTTAAAGAGAACATCAGCGTAGAAGCAGACTTAGATATGATGCAACTGGAGAGAGAAACGATTAATGATATCGTCACTTATACAACTGATTTATTGGATGAAGCCATGAACATCCCTTCCGGATTAACATTCAATGTGACTTCTCCACGCACGGAATTAGGGCGTATCACATTACCTATTGCGAAAGCAATCAAGGCTAAATTACTAATACTGGCTGCCAGTCCTTTATTCAACGGCAATACGATGTATGCTGAATTTGTCAATTCAGAAGGGATACCTTTCTTCGACCAAGAGTATAAAAAGGAAAAATGGGAGGCGGCAGCCGCAGCGTGCCTGGATGCCATCAACACTGCCCACGAAGCCGGAGCTTCTTTATACAAATTTGATGAGCAGCTAAATTATACTCCTTCATCAACTTTACAACAAGAGTTGACACTACGTAACACAATTACCGGTCGTTTTAATTCTGAAATAATATGGGCATTAGGTTCCAATGCAACAGATGGAATACAGAATCTATGCCAAGCGCATTTAACCAGCTATTCATTGGGGAACAGAATGATTCGTAGTTGCTCACAACTTGTGCCGTCATTAGAAATTGTAGAACAATTCTATACAGCGAACGGAGTCCCGATGGATGAGGATAAAGATTATGAATATGAAAACAGATATAAACTGACAACAACTCCAGAAGATGATCCTATTCATTTTACACCAAACTACACAACTATCAAGATGCATTTAAACAGAGAGCCTCGTTTTTATGCCTATATTGGTTTTGATGGTGGAAAATGGTTCTCCATCGAATGCTGTAACGACAATGAAACGAGCTCCTATCCTATCAAATCAAAGAAAGGAGATATTGCCGGCGTTTCAGACGAACTATATTCACCGACAGGTTATTTCACAAAGAATCAGGCACGCTCACCGACATACAGAATGTACGCTGTGTAGCCTCTACCGAGA
>ENA-ORTZ01000991-ORTZ01000991.1-human-gut-metagenome-genome-assembly--contig:-NODE-991-length-18704-cov-3.221031_pt1 | contig 18704 bp, 10 predicted proteins | sample MGYA00242075_ERZ509199 | MGnify/ENA primary metagenome ERZ509199 (study PRJEB26280, sample SAMEA2338824) | human gut metagenome | biome: human gut; feature: human-associated habitat; material: faeces...
AACGATGCCGGTGCAAGCGTAGTGACACTCTTACAGGTGTTTCTGCAACTATGCCGCAGGCAACAAAGTTATAACCTCATTTATCTGGCATCCTGCGAAGAAGAAGTATCGGGAAAAGGGGGTATCGAAAGTGTATTGCCCGGACTTCCTCCTATCAGTTTTGCCGTAGTAGGAGAACCTACCGAAATGCAACCTGCCATTGCCGAAAAAGGGTTAATGGTACTTGATGTCACTGCCATCGGAAAAGCAGGACACGCAGCCCGTAATGAAGGTGATAATGCTATATATAAGGTATTGGACGACATTGCCTGGTTCCGCGATTACCGTTTTGCCAAAGAATCGTCTCTGCTGGGCCCTGTCAAAATGAGTGTCACGGTGATCAATGCCGGTACACAGCACAATGTCATCCCCGACCGTTGCAGTTTCGTAGTGGACGTACGAAGCAACGAACTTTACTCCAATGAAGAACTGTTTGCCGAAATACAAAAACATATTTCCTGCAAAGCCGAAGCCCGCTCATTCCGCCTTAACTCTTCACGTATCGAAGAGAGTCACCCGTTTGTACAAAAAGCAAAAAAACTGGGACGTATACCTTTCGGTTCCCCTACCCTTTCTGATCAGGCGTTAATGTCTTTCCCTTCGGTAAAAATGGGGCCCGGCCGTTCTTCGCGTTCGCATACAGCCGATGAATATATCATGATTAAAGAAATCGAAGAAGCATTGGAGTTATACCTGAAGATACTGGACGGCTTGGAAATCTGACCAGTGCTGTCGGCCGGTGGAACAAATTCGTGCAATGTATCAGCTATTTCCAGACCATAAAAGGTTCTATAACTTCTCATCAATTATATTCTACTTGTCATTCTGACAAGTAGATCACTTGAAGCCATGCAGGCAGAGGCTTTAGGAAACAAAGGTCCTTTGATTAGGTTCCGGCTGATAAATAGAAGGTTATAAGTGTTTATATCACATTGAAGGAAAACTTGTTTTAACGATCTGTTAAAACAAGTGTTTTGATTGTAAACAACAAATCTTTTACATGCAAAAGACTTGTTGTTTACAATCTGTCAGCAAAACTTTCCGAAGCGGTATTAACAATGTTAATTCCCATAACGATAACTTACTTCCCAAGCACGACAATCGTATACGAGTAAGCAGGAAACGAATAAGTAAAATCAGATCCGGCAGCCTGCATCCAGATAGCTTTCGGAAGAATCCGGGTCGGCGTATCGGGAAGATTTTCGTCATTCAGTTCTCCACTCAAAGTATATATTTCCATATTTCCCTCCGGAATGAAACCGGACAAGTTTATCTGGCTTCGCCGTACCTCAGGTGAAGTGTTCACAACATGCAGAACCACTTCATCACGTGCTTCATTCGTTGTGGCTGTCACATCCAGTTCTCCTTTCACTTCACTCCACAAACGTAACGGATGGTGATGGGCAGCAGACATCTGCTGTGCATAGAAAGTCGGCATTCCCCAAACCTGTCCCGGTGTGAAAAATACCTGCCCCTGATCCCAACCATTGTCATTTTGCAGATAGGGTTGAAGGGCATTGGCCGCACAGGTAGTCAGGATGAAGTCACCATGGCGACGAACTACATTCTGAACGGTAGCATGTACAATGGCACGCTGAATGTTATGCAGGTTTCCATTTTCTTCAAAAATGGCACAACGCATCATTGTATTCGGATTCCATTTCAAGAACTTGGCCTTCATATCCGTCAACTCCCTGTCTATATTCTCACGGCTACCGAGATCATCCGTCCAAGGGTGATAATCCCAATAAGCAGCTTTTCCGTCAAGGGCTTTAAATACTTTTTCCATGTTAGGCGATTCGGGACGCCACCAGGCAGAATGAATAAATTGCACCTCCGGATCTTTGGCATGAACCGCTTCATAGATATCATTAAAACGATCAATGTAATGCTGATACTCTGCCTCGATATCCCCCCAGATGACCTCTTCGTTTCCAATCTCCAGATACTTCAATCCGTAAGGTTCGGGATGCCCGTTCGCGGCACGCTTCTTCCCCCATTCCGTATCTACCGGCCCATTCAAGTATTCAATCATGTCCGCCATATCCTGCGCCGACTCTTCTACATTCACTGCATAAGCAGGCACAAACCCTGCCTTCTCGCAGAACCGGAGGAAATCCTCGATACCGAAACCGTTAGTCGAATAAGTATACCAGTGGCCTTTATAAGGCGGACGCAATGCACGATCACCAATCATATTCTTAAAACGGTATTCGGGAGCATTAACCATCGTACCTCCATAGCGCAGGAAACGCAACCCCTGATTCACCATTGCCTGCCCGATATCATTACGCAACGGCAACCCACGAAACTGCCGGTCGGCACCGTTCATCAAAGTGACCATATCTACCAGAAAACGCCCTTTCCCCTTCAAATAAATGGCAAAGCGTGCGTTTTCATCGGTCTTGTCCGGAATCAACTCAAATGTATACTTTTTCCAGTCGCCGGACTCGGTACGGATACACTGTACAGCATATTCTTTTTCACCATCCACGCTTTGAAGGGCTACCTATACTTCCGCCTTCCCTTTCAAATAAAGGCTACCGGTTTTCTTCTCACCCTGACGTACGGAGATCCCCCAGCGATTCAAACTCCGGTTGGCAATGCCCACTTTACCGATACCTGCCAGACACTCTACTTGCTGAGCATAGTGTCCATGAAAAGGTTTGTCCGCAACCTGTTTATATGAAGCGGCCGCATTCAGATCTGCAAAAGCATCCCACATGCCACTGACCTGTGGTGCCGATCGGGTTAACAGCTTGACAGGAGTACCATCTCCGATGGTCAGGTTACGGAAAGATGCACCGGCACCCCAATTGCGGAAAGCGACCTTTCCATTACGTAAAGTGGTAAGATGATCTTCGAAACGCAATACTTCACGACTGTTCAGCAGAATCACCAGTTCATCACCCTCCATCTTCACTTCCATACGATTCCATTGCGACGGATCTACATCTACCGGAACTGTTTTCAGTTCCTGCCAGTTGTGCAGATGCTTACCTAACAGCACGCGTTTGCCATCGGCAAACAGGCTGACTTCGTATCCATCAAAATTATCCGCTCCACCTCCGTATTCACCGACGCGCAACAAAAGTCCCGCATTATTGGCAGACGAAATGTCATCGGTAAATTTTATATCGACTCCGACCCTACCGTCAGAGAACTCCGCATCATCATAAACCAATTTCGCCCCCGGATGCGACGATACGGAAAGTTGATCATCTTGCATCTTCCATACCCCTTCGCACCGGGTAAACCCGATAAAGTTATCCATGGAGGCAGGTTCCTCAAAGCTCTCGCCAAAAATCTGCTGATCATAAATTCCCCCATAAATCTCATGATTTACATCTTCCATGCAAGCTCCATATAAATAAGGAGTTATTTTATTCTCGACCTTACCTGCATCCACTCGGATCACAGCGTCCTGTGCCGCTACTACCGAAGCAGACAATATCAGAGCTAACAAACAGTTTACCCTCATTTTACAATTGTGTTTATGTTCGTTCGCATTATTTACTTGCCGGAATCCAAACCGCATAACCCTTATCCTGGCGATTACCCAAAGCATAATAAGGAATAGCCGTAACCGGTACTTTCTTTCCTGTCTTATCCAGTGCCTGACCTTTAATTACATTGATTCCATTCAATAATCCCTTTTCAAAAGTGATCGACAGGGGAGAACGCATATCAACCTTCAAATCAGCCAAACCTTCATTATCACATCCTTCCAGACAATATACAAAGGGGCCGGCGGCAATGGCTACTTTGTCGTGTAAATCCGCCACTGCTTCATTGGCTGTCACCAAACGCGGCTGAACGGGTAGTATCAGCTCAACTTGATCCCCCTTTTTCCATTTCCGTTGAATTTCGGCATATCCTTTGAATATTTTTAGTGGAACCGACTTACCGTTTACCTTCAGGCTTACGGCAGACCGTACCTCCGAACGATACAGGCCATAAGGATTCTCCACACCTTGCGCCCATCCCGGGATACGCACTTTCAATATAAAAGTCTTCTCTTTTTCGGGTTCAACGGTCATGGTGACAACACCCTCCCACGGATAACCGGTCTTTTGCGTCAAACGTACCCGGTTCCGATCCGCCAGAGTCATTTCCGTTTCGCTACCAACAAAAAGGTTCACATAAACGTCACTTCCCTTCTGCGAGTAGATAAATCCGGGCATTGCAGACATCATCTTAAGGAACATTGGCGGACAACAAGGACAATCGTGCCAGCTCCAACGGGCATGCTTAGCAGAGTTCAGCGGATTCTGGTAAGTGTATTGTGTGCCGGAAAGAGAAATACCTGTCAGGACGTTATTATATAAGGTGCGTTCCAATTCGTCCATATACTTGGCATCACCTGTCAGCTCGTTCATTCTTTGACTGAAGAAACCGGCACCGACAGCAGCACAAGTTTCCAGATAAGCATCTGTAGGCAGAAAGTAATCGGGTCCGAACTTCTCGTCAAAGTGAACAGCACCTACTCCGCCGGTGATGAACATACGCTTTCCAATCATATTATCCCATAAACGACTAACGGCAGCGATATATTCCGGTGAATGATTCTCAAGTGCGGCAGCCGTTGCTCCGGTAGCAAACAAAGTAGCACGAACGGCATGTCCTTCAATAGTCTTCTGTTCGAAAAGCGGAATGGAATCTTGCGCATAGTCCCCCCATGACGGACGGGTATGATTCCCGAATTCGGGAGCTTCATATTTCCGGTCACGTATCCATTGTTCGGCAGACGGATTACCCCATGTACCCCACAGAGGGAATCCACAGTGATGTCCTCTGCCTTCGATCCAGAATTCGGCCAATTTGAGATAGTCCTGCTCAGCAACCGGGACATTGATTTGCTTTTTCAGTTCCGGATTGTTTTTATAAATGATATAAAGTTTCACCAAAGCCTCTTCCGGACCGGAATGGGCCGGAACCACATTCTTTTTAGGGAAAGCCCCCATGTATCCAGCCATCAGATTGGCACAGCGGGTTGCCACTTCCAGCAACTTCGTTTTTCCGGTTGCATTATAATAATGTATCCCTGCTTCCACCAGCATACCGGCATTGTACACATCGTGTTGCCAACGAAGCATTCCTCCCCGTTCTCCCCACTGATGGTCAGCTTCCATCAGTTGAGTATAAGTATCGATATAACCATTGGGCTCCGATGCCTGTGCCTTAGCTATTCGGTCGATATATCCGTCGACACGTTTCTCCAAAGCAACATCCGACTGTCTTGCCATCAAGTCTGCCACCCCACGGATTGTTTCGTAAACAAGTCCGTCAAACCAGGGAGCACCTGCATGCTGACCGATATTTCGCTCGCCCTTTGCTACACGGTCAAAGTTCTCAAACGTATTACAGAATTTTCCCGGATGTTCCAGATGCTTCCCTTCAAACTTGTCAAAGACATCATTCACCGTCACCTTCTGCCAAAGATCCAATTTGGGTTTCCAAAATGCATCTTCTATTTTCACCTGGCTTACTTCCGGAAACTGAATGCCGGAACCTCCTTTATCAGACGACTTTGCCGTCAAACTTCCGGTCGCAATCATTGCAAGCAACACCGGAAACATAAATCTGTACGTTCTCATTGTTTTATTTATAGTTTGTTGTTTTCCCGTCTTTCTTTCTTGCTTATGATTCTTATGATCCAAGCAACAGTGCAAAGATAATGAAAGCCATCAAAACTGATACGAACTGGTCTGTATTTTTATTATGTTACAAAACATATACTATATCCGGAGAATATCCATAGCCTTTTACGTTTTTTATCCTATCTTTGCAGCACCAAAAACAAGAATATGAAAAGGAATGAATCAAAATACAAACAAGTAGTAAATCACGTTATAGACGGCATCAACAATGGTAGTTATAAAAAAGGAGACTGGATTCTCTCTATCAATGAATTCAGAAAGAACTATAATCTATCCAGAGATACGGTATTCGCAGGTTTGAGCGAGCTTAAATCAAAAGGAATTATCGATTCCACCCCGGGTGTAGGTTATTACATAGCAACAACCCGAATTGCGCAAAAGCTAAATGTATTCCTCCTTTTCAACGAATTCAACGAGTTCAAGGAAGATCTTTACAATTCATTCATGTCTTCCATCAAAAAGACCGCAAACGTAGATCTCTATTTTCACAACTATAATCGCAAAGTCTTCGAGACGCTCATCAATGAAGCCAACTATAAGTACACCACATATATCCTGATGCCGGGCAAGTTCACCAACATAGCCCCACTATTGGAGAGCCTATCCGGACGGGTCTTCCTACTCGACCACTTTCACCCGGAACTGGCAGGCAAATACTCCTCCGTTGCACAGAATTTCGAGAAAGACACTTACGAAGCTTTGGTACACGGACTCCCGCACCTGAAAAAGTACGACCACATCATCATGGTCCAGAAGGAAGAGAAAGAGCCTATCGAACGATACAACGGTCTCTGTACTTTCTGTGAGGAACATCAGTTTACACACGAATATACCGACTCCGTAAGGGACCGGATGATCAAGAAAGGGGAAATATTTATGACTGTCAACGACCGGGATTTGGTAGATCTGCTTAAACAGGCGCAACTACAGCAGTTTGTTCCCGGTAAAGACTTCGGTATCATCTCTTACAACGATACTCCGCTGAAAGAGATACTGGCCGGAGGTATCACTACTTTATCCACCGACTTCAAGCAAATGGGGCAAACCATGGCTTCACTTCTTACGCAGAAAGAGATAAAAACCATAGAGAACCCCTGGGAACTGAATATCCGGCACTCACTTTAATGAGATGATCTCCACAAAATTACCGTTCCGGTCGAATCTGACTTGCGAACCGTCACTCAGTTTGTATACCCAACCCTCTATGCTGTAAGAGCCGAGATACATATCCAGGTCATTGGGATAATGATAACGCATATACCTGTACACCTTCTCTGAGGCGCTCAACTCTATCTTTTCTTTCCCAAGAAAATCTCCCTGTGAGTCGAACATCAATCCGTCTCCGTTGGTTAGTTCCACCAAATAGGAAGCTGCCACCGAACGGTCTACCCGTGTGATTTCAGAGTTCGAATATCCCGAAACATAATCGGTAATCTTTTCCGGCAACGATGCCACGAGCTTCTCCGGAAACGCAAATCCGTTTCCGTCTATATTAATCCATTCACTGGCATCTTCGTTAACAAGCATATTAAAGCCGTTCGGCAGGCGGACGGTAAAGTTGAGCACATCCGAATGCAGCGGATGACTGATAGAGATGGAACTCTGCTTACCGAAATACTCTTCTGCAAGTGCCTGTGCCGACATCAGAGGTACCTCTATCGGTTTATTCTCGGGATCGATAGTCACATACACAGTCTTGCTGACCTGAATTGTATAACGGGTACCCTCCAGACGAATGAAGGTGACTTGTGCATTCGGATAGTTCCGGTGCAAATCTTCCGTCACTTTCGCAGGTAATGTTTCCAGAATCGAAGTCGGCAACAGTTCGGTTCCTCCATTCACTTCCGTCCACTCTCCCCTATCATCAAGCACGCATTTAAATCCGTTCTCCAACCAGAAAGTATAACCGGCAGGAAACTCCCCGTCAGGTATATGTTCAATCACAGCCTCAAAGGTTCCATCCGGAAAGTATTTTTCAGTAAACTCCCGCACCGGTTGCGGCAATGAAGATTCACCTTTTATATCCATTTCATATCCGACACAGGTCTGGTCGTAGTAGAATGCTACTTTCTTGCCACTGTTCAATAACACACATTCTCCGTAGCAGGTGTTCTCCACACCGACAAACGAATCATTAGAGAAGTGTTGTTTTACATATGCGATGACTCCTCCAAAAAGGGATTGAAGTGATTCGGGCAAGTTTTGATTTGGAACCATCAGACTCTTCCATCCTCCATTTTCATTAAATTCCACTTTTACCTCATCGGGAAAAGCAACCCGGTAGAGCAACTGATCGTCCTCCTGCCCGGTCATCGTTCTTTCTATCTTCTCCGGAGATTGTCCCGGAAAATAATTAGATAAAAAGAACTGCGCAGTACCTGGCAGCTGGTTTATTTCAATCTCCCCGGATGGTTCATTATCTTCCGAACATCCCACCACGGAAAAAGGCAGGCAGAGCAAGAAGCATAAATAAAAGACGGAATAAAAAGTCTTCATAGTCATGTGGTTTTATGTTTCAGGCAAAGTTAAAGGATAGTGCTGAATATAAGCACCTAACAGAGTTAAACTTCATTAAGAGGAAGGTCAAACTTCAACACATCACTCCCTCCCTCTTCCGTTATATTCAGTCCCAATACATATCTGCCGGATGGATCAGCAGCAATTTTCTCCAATTTTACATCTGTGTGATAAATGGCAACCGGAGCACCTTGCCAGGTAAAGACCATAATCTTTGATTTACCCGAAGTACCCGGGAAACCGTTATAAAGGGCATAAAGATAATTGGGGGTGCCACAAAGAGAAATGAAATATTTAGGTGTATTCGGAAAATCAAGAAACTCAGGATCATAGTCCGGGTATTTCAGCTCTTTCCCTATCACTATTTCTTTTATCAGATTTCCTTTTAAATCATAAAAACAGAGAGAGTTCAGGTTCAGCAATCCCGTACAAGCTGCCTTTGCATCTTGATTTACCATTAAACAGCTCTCGTATAGATAAGATAAATGTCCTTCCGGATATCCGGACTTAATATCACGATGATAATCCACTGTCTTAACCTGGGCAGTATGCTTATCATAAATGAAAAACAAACCATGCTGCATATCTACATCAATGCCATATACACAAGAGTCTGTTTCATTATAATCCCTGACTACAGGCATCTCTGGCAATTGTTGTGCCTCAACAACAGAAACAGCGACAGGACCGGGAGATGCTGCCGAATGAATCGCAACAGTCTTTTTATTCCAACTATTCAATTCAATGAACGATAGCTTTCCCTTGCCTCCCCTGCCTATCGACTTCTCAAAAAAAGGAAAAAGAAAATCATCCGGACCCTCTCCTTTCATCCCCAATCCGACAAAAGCAGGAGGAACTGTAGCTGTGAAGATCTTTAATAATGTATCATTACGTGCGTCCAAAAAAGCACAAAAAGAATCAGTTACACACAAATCATAGAAAATATTCAGTCCTTCTTCTTCCGACAAGAAGATTTCGTGTTGAAGAGTATCCGTACACGTATCGGAAATATACACAGTTAACTTTTCCTGCTCCGATCCGCAAGAGATCATCACTATCGCTGCCAGACATATCAATAAGAGTTTAACCATAATCGCGTCTAAAATGAAGAATGTGTGTTTTCTTAATACTGCCCTTTAAAGTTATCGCAACAAAGATAACAACCTCAAATCAGAATTACGAAAGAAACAAATGAAATCTGCTCCTTTATAAATTAGTTCGGCATCAAAAGAAACATGCCATATAGCTTTTTGACAGTTTGCTAAACAGCCCTTCTCAGGTTCGATTATTTCAGTACATTAGCCAGGTTCGTACTAAAAATCGTCTCCATTTCATATTTCTGTTTATCATATTGCAGGAATCCGGACGTTTTCACAACACAATGAATGCCCAAAGGGGGAACCAAGAGCACTCATGTTTGTTTTTCGTAAAAAGAAAGTGCTTTTAGAAAGTCAGAGAGGGATCTCCTGTACTTGTCAACCAGAAAAGAAAGGAGGAAAATAATCTCTCTATTCCGGAACAATATATGTAATCGGGCAAAACATTAGGAGATTTTCAAAAAAGAAGTAAGCATTTTCGGAAATTGCTTACTTCTTTCAGAGTAAATACTTATTTCTTTTGTGCCGGATGCTTACTTCTTTTCCGGGAAATGCCGGCTTCAGAGTCCCAAAAGCCCGGCTTTTCATTGCATTTACCCCGGCTATCGCCCTCCTATCCTTCCGGTTGAACAGAAAGAAAGGAAGAGGCAGTTATCAGAAAAAGCATTTCAGTTACTTTTTGAAAGCTGATACAGGAAAACAGGATCATATTATCAAATCACTCTCTCTGCTTTACTTTACCAGCTCTGCAGTAATATAATCTTTGCTAATGCGCATACGATCCACACCATTCACCTTTTGAAAGCTGACAGAACCAATATACATTCCACGCGGATGAATATGCTCTTTATCCTTATGTGCATGATAAACGATACGAAGTTTACCCTCTTTATCTTTGAACATAGCGCTATGCCCTACACCCTGCAAAGTACCGGGGTTCTGCAAAATAGGGTTTTCATCATATTTGGTCCATTCGCCCATTATATCGGTTGCCGTAGCACAGCCTACCCCATAGAACGGACTTTCAAAGCTATTGCCGGAATAGGTCATATAATACAGCCCCTTGTGTTTAAGCACATAAGAGCCCTCGTTGACCCGGGGCCAGACTTCTTCCCATGCTTGGGACACATGAACGCAAGGACGCATGGTTTCTGCTTTGATCGTCATATAATCATTTTCCAGTTCGGCTACCCACACGTTGTTGCCGTCGTTGAACCGGACAAAGAAAAGATACGGCTTCCCGTCATCATCAATAAACAACGAACTGTCGATCATTTTCTCGTCAGCTATCATTGGTTTCTTTTCCTTCTGCCTGAACGGTCCTACGGGTGAATCGGAAATCGCTACGCAGATGTGTTCATCCGCCGTATAATACATATAAAACTTACCATGAATCTCATAAATCTCAGGTGCCCAGAAGCGGCTATCCGCCCACACATCTTCTTTATTCAGTGCCAGCCCATGCAGTTTCCACCGCTTCAAGTCCTTTGAAGTATAGACTTCAATACCATCTGCCGCATGCGTTCCATAGGCATAATAAACGCCGTCGTGCAACAGAATGAATGGATCACCCAATGGAACCGACTCTCCCATAGCTTTCACTTCGGGGATGTCCGGCTTTTCAGTAACTCCTGTATACGAACAAAACGTAATCAGTAATCCCAGCAACATTGTCCCGCCAATAATCATTTTCTTTTTCATAACTGTAAGGGTTTTGAGTTTAATTCACCACGGAGGACACAGAGAACACAGAGAATATCTTTCTCTTAAACATCTTAATAAACAAGAGATTAAAACTCTGTGTCCTCTGTGTCCTCTGTGGTGAATCGTATTCGTTTCTGATCAGTATTAAGCCAACCGACTATTTTCTTCGGCGCTTATTAAACTGAAACCAGTCTAACTTCAACAGGTTATCGGTATCAATCTTACCTTTAGTTTGTGTATGTGTTATGGTATGAACATAAGGAATTAAAAAAGGCATAAGGATATAGAATCAGACCTGTCGGATCCTATGTTCCTTATGCCCATACAACTAAAAACGCTTGTGATTATTTGCCGTTGTCAACCGAGAACTTGAATATACAATGACTGTTATATTTCTCACCCGGGCGCAACACAGCCGAAGGCCATTCGGGCTTGTTCGGTGTATCGGGATATTTCTGAGTCTCCAGACAGACAGAAGCACGTTGATTGTAAGTAATGCCTTTCTTTCCGGTCAGCGAACCATCAAGGAAGTTGCCGGCATACACCTGAATACCCGGTTCGTTGGTATATACATCGAGTACGATACCTGTCTTGGGCGATTCGAGAGTTGCGGCTTTCCGGGTAATATCTCCCTTGGCATTCAGCACCCAGTTATGATCGTAGCCATTGCCATTCTTCAACTGAACAAAATCAAAATCGTTGATACGTGCACCAACCGGAGTCGGTGTGCGGAAGTCCATCGGAGTACCTTCCACTGTCACAATCTCACCTGTAGTCATAAAGGTGCTGTCCACCGGAGTATAAGAATCGGCGTCGATAGTCAGCAGATGATCTGCGTTGCTGCCGGCATCACCATCCAGATTGAAATAAGAGTGGTTGGTCATGTTGACGATAGTCGGTTTGTCAGTTTCGGCTTCATACTGAATATCGATCGCATTATCGTCTGTCAGTTTCATGATTACTTTGCAAGTAATGTTACCGGGGAAACCTTCCTCACCGTCTTTTGAGCGATAGGTCAGTTCAAGTTCCTGAGGACCGGTCTGAAGAGCATCATATACCTGATACTGGTATCCCTTCGGACCACCATGCAGGCAATGTCCGTAGTTATTGCGCGGCAACTGGTATTCAACACCATCCAGCGTAAACTTTCCCTGATTGATGCGATTGGCATAACGGCCTATGCTCGCACCAAAATCCGAAGGTTTGCTGATATAATCCTGAATGGAATCGAAGCCAAGTACCACATCACGCATCACCCCGTCTTTACCGGGAACCATCACCGAAACGATGCGTCCGCCAAAGTTAGTGACGCAAACCTCCATGTTGTTCTGATTCCGGAGTACGTATAAATCGGTTTTCTTTCCGTTCACTTCAGTCCGGAAGTTACTCTTCACCAAACCGGAATCCGTAGTAGTCTGTTCTGTCTTTGCACAACCGGCTACAAAGAGGGCACCAAGTGCCCATACAGCTAATTTCTTCATGATTAAACTGTTTTGAGTCCACCACAGATTACACAGATTTCCACAGATTAATAAATTGTCCTATTGAGACTTTATATCAAAAATTCTGTGGTAATCCGCGTAATCTGTGGTGAATCGTATTCTTTTCTGTTTCGTTATATTCTTATTGTATACTATTCAGCATATCCACTTTACCTTCGTTCACCAGTTTCAGGATCAATTCGCCGAACAAAGTGTTCTGCCACGCAAACCAGGCACGGGTAAATTTCTCCGGATTGTCTTTGTGGAACGATTCGTGCATAAAGCCTGTACCCGCATCCGTATTCATCAGCATTTTAATGCACGACTTGATTTCTGCATCGTCTTTGCTGGTGAAAGCCTTCATCATGATACTCATAGGCCATACCATATCGTAACCGATATGCGGTCCGCCAATGCCTTCGCCTGCCTTACCTTTAAAGAAGTAAGGATTGTCGAGGCTCCACACAAAGCGACGGGTATTCTGATAAATCGGATCGTCCAGTGAAACATCGCCCAGATAAGGCATAGCCAGCAAACTCGGAACGTTTGCATCGTCCATCAGCATATGGTTGCCAAAACCGTCTACCTCGAAAGCATAGATCTTTCCGTATTTGGGATGATTGTAAACAGCATATTTTTTCAAGGCTGTCTCCACTTCATCTGCCAAAGCCTTACATTCGTTGGCCAAAGCGGTCCTTTTATTTACCGTTGTCAGAATCTCGGCTGCCTTACGAAGCGAAGACACGGCAAAGAAATTCGAAGGAACCAGATATTGCAGTGTGGTAGCATCATCCGAAGGACGGAAAGTAGAAACAATCAGTCCGACAGGTTTCACCGGATTACCCAGTCCGTCGTTAGTCACTGTATCGAGTGCACGCTCTGTCTTACGCTGGAACTTATACGGGCCTACACCGTCTTTACGCTGTTGTTCTTTAAAAGTACGCAATACATTGGTAATCGCCTGTATCCATTCTTCATCGAAGATACTGGCATCACCTGTTGTCTTCCAGTACTGATAAGCCAGACGCAAGGGATAGCAGAGTGAGTCGATTTCCCATTTACGTTCATGCAGTTCAGGCTTCATGTCCGTCAGGTCACTCATCCATTCGCCGCCTTTAGGACCGTCATTGAATGCATTGGCATACGGATCGATATTGATACACTTGAATTGGCGGTTGATCACTCCGGCAAGCATTTTTTTCAACTCCGGATCGGAGTTGGCGAGCTGTACATAAGGCCATACCTGGGCGCCCGAGTCGCGAAGCCACATGGCATGAATATCTCCGGTATAAACAAAAGTATCGGGTTTGCCGTCCTTGCCCATACGAAAGTGTACGGTGGTATCCAGCGTATTCGGAAAACAGTTGGTAAACATCCAGGCCAACTTCGAATTACGCAACAGCTTCTGTACGCGGATAATTTCATTTTCTACTGCCTGTGAACGGAACAGACGTTTAGCCGGTTCCGGACGGTTGTCTTTCTGAATAGCATCTGCCACACAAGTATAATGTGACAACATACCTTCTGCCTTCAGAACCGAAGGTACACAGAGCAATGCCGCAGTTACGACACATGCCCCGATCATTTTCTTTGAGTTTTTTCCTGGCATAATCTTGATTGGTTTATATAAGTTATCTTTTTTGCAGCCTCAACGAACTTCTTTAGAAAACGAATATGGAAAATCCGATTCACGCACTCCGCGCTGTTTGTTGGGAGTAGACGACATTTTCATCGTGATCTTCGCACCGTTCATCAGTTCTTTATGTGTCAGGTAATTGCGGGTTAACGACTTACCATTTACAGTCATCGACGCGATGTAACGGTTTTCATCACTATTACCCGGTGCACTGATTACCACCGTCTTGCCATTTTCGAGATGCAGTTTCATCTGCTTGAAGTACGGTGTACCCATCACGTACTGATCCGTTCCCGGACATACGGGATAGAATCCCATTGCAGAGAACACATACCAGGCCGATGTCTGCCCGTTGTCTTCGTCGCCGCAATAACCGTCAGGATTGGGTGTATAGAGTTTATCCATCACCTCACGAATCCAATGCTGCGCTTTCCACGGTTGTCCCGAGTAATTGTACAGATAAAGCATATGCTGGATAGGCTGGTTACCGTGGGCATACTGTCCCATATTCATGATCTGCATTTCACGGATCTCATGAATCACACCACCGTAATAGCTGTCATCAAATACAGGAGGCAGGATAAACACCGAGTCCATCATTTGGTTGAATCCTTGCTGTCCGCCCATCAGATCGATCAGTCCCTGAGGATCATGGAATACGGACCAGGTATAATGCCAGCTGTTTCCTTCGGTGAAAGCGTCTCCCCACTTCAACGGGTTGAACGGAGACTGGAATTTGCCATCCTCATTCTTGCCGCGCATCAGTTTATGTTCGGGATCATACAGATTCTTATAGTTCATGGCTCTCTTTGCAAAGATCTCAATTTCCTTTTTAGGCTTGTTCAAGGCCTTACCCAGCTGATAGATACACCAGTCATTGTATGCATACTCCAGTGTGCGGGCTGCATTTTCATTGATGCCTACGTTGTAAGGAACATAACCGAGCTTATTGTAGTAGTCATAGCCCAGACGTCCGGTAGAAGAAACCTGCGGATGTACCGCATTAGCTCCGTGCTTTACAGCTTCCCAAAGGGTTTCGATATCATATCCTTTCAGACCTTTCAGGTAAGCATCTGCAACTACCGAAGCCGAATTGTTGCCAACCATACAGCCTCTGTGTCCCGGGCTTGCCCATTCCGGCAGGAAGCCGCTTTCTTTGTAGGTATTTACCAATCCTTCCTGCATCTTCATGTTCATAGACGGATACATCAGGTTCAGGAAAGGGAAAAGACAACGGAAAGTATCCCAAAAACCGGTATCGGTAAACATATACCCCGGCAGTACTTTACCATTGTAGGGACTATAATGAACCGGCTTGCCACTGGCATCGAACTCGTAGAAACGACGCGGGAAAAGCACAGAACGGTAAAGGCAAGAATAAAAGGTACGCATTTCGTCGAGATCCATTTCTACGTCAAATACACCCAGAGTTTTATCCCATACTTTCCGGCCTTCTTCTTTTACCTGGTCGAAAGACTTACCTTCCAATTCTTTCAGATTACGTTCAGCCTGTTCAAAACCGATAAAAGAAGAAGCGACACGGGCCTGAATTTTCTCTCCGCGCTTGGTTTTGAAACCGATCAATGCGCCAACATGCTCATCCTGCAATTCTTTACCATCACACACTTTACCGTCTTTCCAAACAGACCAGGAATCAGGTGTTTTCTCCAACACAATAACAAAATAATTCTTAAAGTTTTCAGGAACTCCCCCGCTATTACGGGTCGTGTAACCGATGATTTTGTTTTCCTCAGGAATAACCTTAATATAAGATCCCCGGTCGTAAGAATCGATCACAATATATCCTTCGTCGGTTTCAGGAAAAGTAAAACGGAAATAAGCTGCCCGATCGGTCGGAGTAATCTCAGCGATAATATCATGCTCGGCCAGGTATACGCTATAATAATAAGGTTTAGCCACTTCTGCTTTGTGGGAGAACCAGCTGGCACGTTCTTCTTCATTGATTTTCATCCCTTTCACCGGCATGATGGCAAACATCCCGTAGTCATTGATCCAAGGACTGGGCTGGTGGGTTTGCTTAAACCCCCGCAGCCGATAGTTATCATATACATAGGCCCATCCGTCACCCATTTTTCCAGTCTGAGGCATCCAGAAGTTCATTCCCCAGGGGCGGGCAATGGCCGGATAGGTGTTACCGGTCGACAATTGATGTTCGGACAACGTCCCCATTAAAGGATTCACATAATCCGAATAATTCTTACCTTCTGCTTTGACGGGAGAATATCCGCCATATGCCAAAGCAAGCATAGTAAGTAAAGTTAAAAGTTTTCTTTTCATAAATGTAGTATTATAAATTTATTACGCTTTTTTACACCGCGACAAAATAAAATAAATTATTTCAATTCCACAATAACCCCTTGTGGGTCATTTTCAAACTTAAGCTGACAAGTGTGTGATTTTTCATCCCATTCGTAAGTTCCCAGCAAGGCTTTCCCATCAGCAGAAGTCACTTTCACTTCTTGTGGCTGCCAGGGTAAATACACCCTCGACACATTCGTGGTATTTGCCGGACTTTTTACTGAAAACAGATAACTGTCCGGTTTGCAAACTTCTCCCTGTATCCGTGAAGCACCGCACAATACCATCGGTTGGGTTGTATCGGTCAATTTCGTGACATCGTACAAAAAGGCTTGTTCTCCCGGCTTGACGTTTTTTTCAGTGATCACCGGCAATTCCGGATCGAACAAATCGATGTAGCATCCTTCGATCTTTAAAGGTTCGTCACTCACACTCTCGTCCATCACAGCAGCAATCACATAGGGGCCACGCTCCAGATAGAAATTATTCTTCTCGGTCAGCTTTCCGGCCACTTTTTCATAAGCCTCTTTGATTATATTGAAATAGGTCTTATCTCCTTCTTTCTTCATGACAAAATCTTTGGGTTCTTCCCGGATCACATAGACAGTTCCTTTACCGCATCAATAGCTACCGTCTTTCGGATTCTGCTCCATCCCCAGCAATTTAAACAAATGCTGGGCAGGTGCAGAATAGCGGTATTTACCGGTATTCCACCATTCGAGAACGGATTGATAAGGATCGATGTCCTTTCCGCAATATACCAGTACCCCACCATTTTTCACCCATCGGGCGATATACTGATGATAGGCCGGTTCCTGAGGTTTCATGTTGGAATACGACATCACAAGTACTTTCAGCTCTTTCCAGGTTTCAGGATAACCGGTATTTTCGATATGTACGATCTCTGTCGGGATTCCCCGCTTTACCAAAGGCAGGGTTTGTCCATAAAAATTTGAAAAACGGGGATCGTCATAGCCGTCGTGATTCGGAAAACGCTGAAACATCAAGGAGTTGGACATGAGTACTCCGATACCGTGCGAACCGCTGACGGTATCGGCCGATGCAGGCATATCGTTCAAAGTATTGATCATCACCTGCATCTGGGTGGAGTAATGCCGTGGAATCCGTTCCCGGCAGTCGGTCCCGGCAACCCGGTAGAGACCTTCATAAATCCGGTCGGGCCAGGGCATTACCTCATAACCGGCAATCGTCGGATAAAGCAATTGGGCGGTGAATGTAGCCTGATAGTTCAATTTATAATCCAACCAATCTTTCTGCCGATCCTCGATCGGATCGGTCAGGAAAAACATCTTCCTGCCGGTAGGAGCTGTCATCGAGCACATAGAACCGTATTCGAGAAAGGCATTCTCGAACACCCGTTCCCGCACCTCACCGTTATAAAAGGTGGCTTCACGCGAAGTGCCGGTCCATACCTGAGCGATATAACCATCTACACAAGACAATGAAGCAAGGCTCGCTTCGGGACTGACAATCTGCCAGGAAGCATAATTCACCAACGAATGGGTAGGCACATAACAGCGTACATCCATACCTTTACTCCTGCCATAAGCTTTGGCAAAGGTAAATACTTCGTCCAGAGCCCGGTAATACAAATGATATTTCAATTTATTAGCGAGGTAGGTATTCTCCGGCGACTCGTGCTGTGCACGCCAGGGGAAACCATAATAAGCCTGCCACTCCTCTTTGAAAGCATCGCTATATCCGGCACGGGCCCAAAATTCCGGTTCTTCCATATAGATAGTATCGATCCCGGCATCGATCACCCGTTTGACATGTTTTTGCTTTATGTACTCGATAAACTCACGGGAAGGAACGATGTAAGGCACCATATGCCCATGCCAGATGGTATCACCGGCTTGGGTCACCTGTCCTTCTCGGAGATGATTCTTTTTTCCGTCCCACTGTCCCAGAAAATAGTCCTGGTATTCTCCCCAGGCAATGCCGGTCATGAAATGCGTCCGGTATCCCCGGTCCCGCCAACTATTCACCCGCTGCTCGAAAGTCATCTCCGGCCGGTCGTTCACCCCATAGACGATCGAGGCATCAGCCCGGACATCTGTCGCTTTTTTCCATTGTCCACCGGTTTGGAACACCGTCTTTTCTTTTTTCAGACCGGTATGCTTCGACACAGAAAACGGACGATCCTCCGGTTTTATCCCCCAATTTTTATTGGGTTGTTTTCCCATTTCATAACGTAATACCCCTCCTCCGGTCAATTCGTCGAATGTAA
>ENA-ORTZ01001000-ORTZ01001000.1-human-gut-metagenome-genome-assembly--contig:-NODE-1000-length-18558-cov-40.948927_pt1 | contig 18558 bp, 9 predicted proteins | sample MGYA00242075_ERZ509199 | MGnify/ENA primary metagenome ERZ509199 (study PRJEB26280, sample SAMEA2338824) | human gut metagenome | biome: human gut; feature: human-associated habitat; material: faeces...
AAGCCTTCGGAGGGTTTATACTTTTAATGCCACAGAGCGCTTCATGACATAGGGCCATTTGTTACTTATCAGTTTTTACTCATAATCATTATATATAGACGGAGGTATTTTTATAGAAGAATAAACTATATTTATATATTGGAATTTTTACAGATATTTTATCAAATTAAACGAAACTAAAAAATCAGCAATTAAATTGGGTGTGGAAAGCTCCGGAAATATCAATTTCTATAAACTGTCAATAATTAATGATTAATATCATTTTTTCTCAATTATACAAGAAATCGATGTCAGCATATTTTTGGTTCTTTACCCCGTTTAAATGCAAAAAGACAACCAAAAGACATATTTTAAAAAGAAAAGGTATGTGCGCGGGGGAAGCTTTTGCTCCTTCCGCGCCAAAATGCATAAACAAATTTCTTAATTTATTACAAATTTATTTCATATTATTTGAATATGCTATTTCACAATGGTATAATTAGCTTAAGCAATTTCGACACCAAATAATAGGAAAGGATTTTTACACATGAAAAAGAAATTATTGCCTGCACTTATAGTAACCGGACTTATTATCCTCGTTGTAATAATAATGGGTATAACTGCTCTTATCAATAAATACACCCCTACGAAAAAGACAGAGGATCTTAAAGAGTATTTCAATATCTCTTCTGATGATGAGGCTGCTCTCATTGTAGATAATGAGCTATCCGATTACAAGGCTAAAATAATAGATAAAAAAATATACGTTGATTACAAATTTGTTCACGACTCATTAAATTCCAGATTTTACTGGGATGCAAATGAGAATGTGCTTCTTTACACAACCGCATCTGATATCATCTCAGCGGCGGCTGACAGCAATAGCTACAGTGTCACCAAGCAGACCAATGACTTTGGCTATCCGATTGTGAAAGCCACCTCTGACTCTGCGCTTATCGCTTTAGACTATGTAAAACAGTACTCCAATATCACCTTTAAGTCATATGATGACCCGGCACGCATCGTCATCACAAGCAAATGGGATGAAATAGACAGTGCCACTGTAAACAAGTCTACCCAGGTCCGCGTGAAGGGCGGCATAAAGAGCCCTATTCTAAAAGAGGTGAAAAAGGATGACAAGATTACTATTCTTGATTCCGGTGACAAATGGGATAAGGTTGCCACTGAGGATGGTGTTATTGGATATATAAAGCGCAAGGCTCTGTCCGAGAGCAAAAAAACTAAGCTTACGAATCCTGACTATGAGGAAGAGACCTTTACGCATATCAAGAAGGATAAGGATATCTGTCTTGCCTGGAATCAGGTAACAAGCCAGTCAGCAAACAGTAAAGTGCCCCAGGTAATTTCATCAACCAAGGGCATAAATGTAATGTCACCAACTTGGTTTTATTTAAATGACAACAATGGTAATCTGGCAGATATAGCAAGCAAGGATTATGTCAGCTACTGCCATTCCCAGGGCATCGAGGTATGGGGACTGTTCAGCAACTTTGAAAATACTGATGTAGATGCAGCATATGTGCTCACACATACATCCACGAGAACTACCCTGATCAATCAGATTATGTCGGCTGCATTTAACTATGAGCTTGATGGTGTAAATATTGACTTTGAAAATATCACAGAAGCAGCATATGGAGACTCTTACATCGAGTTTATCAGAGAGCTCGCCATAAAGTGTCACAATAACGGTATATCACTTTCAGTTGATGTCACAGTACCTGCCAGCTTCAACAAGTTCTTCAATCGCTCTGATATGGCAAACTTTGCCGATTATATTGTGATTATGGGATACGATGAACACTATAAGGGCTCTGATGCCGGCTCAGTTTCTTCCATTCCGTGGGTAACTGAGGGTGTTGAATCCACTCTGAAGGAGGTTCCCGCTGACCAGATTATTCTCGGCATGCCTTTTTATACCAGAATATGGGAGCTCACTCCAAAGGAGGACGATGATGCCGTAACCGATACCGAGGATCAGTCAAAGTACACTGTTGCCTCACAGGTATATAGTATGGACGCAGCTGCAGCACAGCTTGCCACAAACAATGCCACTGCTGCTCTTGATGAGGAATCCGGTCAGAACTACGCTGAGTGGTCTGTATCCAACAAGCTGTACAAGGTATGGCTCGAGGACACTACATCTTTAGAGAAAAGGCTCAAGCTCGTCGACGACAATAAGCTCGCCGGTGCAGCATTCTGGAAGCTTGGCTTTGAGAATTCATCTGTCTGGGATACTGTTATCAAATATCTGAACTGATTGCTTAAGGCTTACTGAAAGAGGCCGTACCTTTACAGCTACAGTCTAACTCAGTACCTTTTATAGGTTATAAATGATATCAGCCAATCATATAATATACAAACACACCCGATGCCTTCTATGTGCATCGGGTTTTTTATAGGTATCTTATATGAAAAAATATATGTACATTATTAAGAAAAACAAATACTGTCTTATTTTAGCTCTCTTTATTCTGTCCTTCTACCTCGGAAGAGGTGTCTGTGCTCTTGCAAAAAATACCGGCAAAAACACTAATTCCACCGTTATTGTAATTGACCCGGGGCATGGAGGTTGTAGATAACGCAAGTGATGAAAACAACGAAAATATAAGAAAAAGAAGAAATTTAAGAGAGAACAGACAAGCAATGTGAAAGCACGCGTTGCCGTATAATTTCTTAATAATCAGACAAAGGCGACTCAGGTATCGCAGTATGAGCTTGTTCTACATAGGGGTAGCAGCTGGAGGATTCTAATATAAAAAAAGAGCAAGCATAACGTTTACTCTCTTCTGTATTTAAGTTATTTTACATGTCCGCTAAATGAGTATCCATTTCCTTCAAAAACAATATAAAACTCAGTATCGCTTTTAATATTAGAAAACTCAAAAGAACCAGTTTTACCAGCACTAATTTTTGTAGAGCCATAAGTCTTAGTAAGCCTTTTAGCTGTCACAGTAATTGGATTATCTCCGGTGTTCTCTACATAAACCTTATAACTCGTTTTTCCTGTAAACTTATAATTAGTATACAAGTTTTGATAATGAGAGGAACCAGCAAAATCGTATTGCCCTTTACTCTTGATGTTCCATACCTTACTAGGTCTTGATGTACCTCTTGTTTCAATAGTTTCTTCTGGAGAAACATAAGAAACTCCAACATTTGGTGTAACGGTTACCTCATTACTTCCATCTTTAACTGACTGAGCATGAACAACAGTTGTCGACATCATTGTGAAAATCATAGACACTGCCAATAAAGAAGCGAAAATATTTTTTTTGGATATCTTACACATGAAATTTCTCCTTTCACCTTGTTTTTTTGATTAATTTGTAATATCATATTTTTAAAATAAAATCAAGGAGTATTGTTAATGAATATATTTCAGTTAAAAATAATAGCTATGATTGCTATGTTTTTAGACCATATAGCTTATTTCTTTCCTGATTTGCCAATGTCTTTGCCGTTACATTGGATAGGACGAATCGCTGCACCTATTTTTATTTTTGGTGTTGTTAATGGCGTAAAGTATACTAGTTCTAAGCGGATGTATATATTGAGGCTATATTTAGCAAGTATTGTGATGGCTGTTATTCAAATGAGTACACAAATTGAATTAAATTTCTTTAGAACATTATTTATCGTTGCATGCATATGTGAAATCTTAGAAATAAGAAAAAACCAAAAGGCTGTTTCCTGGATAAAAGTACTAAGTTTATATATTGCTTATCAAGTTATTGTATGTATAGTATGTGGTTATCTGAGTTCAATTAGTAATATGTATACGGAAACAATATGCTTCTATTTGATACCAGCTCTTTTGGGAAGTGTGTTTACAACGGAAGGGGGACTTATTTTTGTTGTTTTAGGAATTATAATGTATTTAGCTTATGACAACAAGAAAAGACTTATTCTGTCGTATATGATATTTGTTGTTGTGTATATGTTTTTTATGTCCACTAATATTGTTCCCATTATTTTATGGAAAATCAAGGAATTAATTCCGATAATAGGAACAGGGCTTTCCCATGGTATGGAATATCTATTGTCTATAATAGGTGGAATTTCTCCTATGGATGTAGGAGGGAATATATTTACAATTCAGTATCAGTGGATTATGGTTCTTGCTCTTCCGCTAATACTATCATACAATCATCAACGAGGAAAAAAGTGTAAATATCTCTTTTATATTTTCTATCCCATACATATAATATTGCTTTGGCTGTTATCGAATTTTGTTTTTGTTTAAAACAGTGGAACAAGGAACATATTTATTACATTGAAACATCCAAACCAAAAATGGAGTGATGAATGTGCCTTTAAGCTTTAAGTACAATTCGATATATTCAAATCTGATTTAACAGCATACTATCTACAATTAAATACACTATCCCAGTAGCTCGCACAAAATTCATGTTTTGTGCGGGCTTTTTTGTATCCGAAAATTTTTTCAAATCTTTTCAAATTCCTGCAACAAATCACACCTTTCCGTACCGATATGGTGCAGTTCTGCCCACAAGAATGGGAATAGTTGAGATACTAACAAAGCTTTCCAATACCATCTGTTTGCTTCTGTAACATTGTGAAAAATACGCATATTGGATAAGCCTATGTGCGTATGTTGAGAATAGATAGTTGATTAAGGGAGCTGATACATTGACTAAAAAAAAACCTGCACAATATATTGTAGAACGAGAATTTTTATGTAAATTTTCTGTAGAAGAATTACTTATCCGTATCGTGAAATCTCATATTAAAAACGCATATCAAGAGGGGAAAACCTTTGAAAATCATGGAAAGAAGCCGTACTTTATTGTATGATATTATTATAGGTACGGCAGTTGAATAGGTGGAAAAATGATTTATCAAAAAGGTTCAAGCTTATTTAACGTAGCTATTTATATCAGATTATCACGAGAGGACGGAGATAAGGAAGAAAGCGATAGTGTAGGAAATCAGAGAAAACTTTTAACAGAATATGTGAATAAGCATGATGACTTTATCTTATATGATGTTTATATTGATGACGGTTTTACGGGAACGAATTTCGATAGACCAGACTTTCATAGAATGATTGCTGACATTGAAGATAACAAGGTAAATTGTGTTGTTGTAAAAGACCTTTCCCGTTTTGGACGAGATTACATTGATACGGGGCGATATTTGGAAAGAATATTTCCAGAGCTTAATGTTCGTTTTATTTCTGTAACAGATAATATTGATAGTATGAAGCAGGCATACGATATGTTACTTCCTATTAAAAATATATTTAACGAACAGTATGCCAGAGATATTTCTAATAAAGTTCAAGCGACTGTAAAATCAAAGCAGAAAGCAGGAGAATTTATCGGAGCATTTACAAGCTATGGCTATAAGAAATCTCCTGCAAATAAGAATAAACTTGTGATTGATGAATATGCGTCCGAAGTTGTAAAACGGGTATTTACTATGTATGCACAAGGAATAGGAAAACAAAGCATTGCAAAAATATTAAATGCAGAGGGTATCCTTTGTCCGTCTGAATATAAAAAACTAAATGGCGAAAACTATAAGAATTGTACTCGTTTAGAGAAAACTTCCTATTGGACATATTCCACTATTAACGTGATGTTGCAAAATGAACTTTATATTGGAAACATGGTGCAAGGAAAGAAACATCAACGTATGAGAAGCAAACAACGCCTAGTTGATAAAGAAAACTGGATAAGGGTTGAAAATACACATGAACCGATTATAGACCATCAACTTTGGGATAAGGTACAAAAACTGCTGACGAAAAAGCATAGAGATATTGATTTGGAAACAAATAAAAATATCTTTGCAGGCTTTATAAAGTGTGGCGATTGTGGTCGGGCAATGATGAAAAATTTCTGGCGACGTGCAGACGGAAGCAGGTCTTATTCATTCTATTGTGGAACTTACAAAAGAAGTGGAAAGGACTATTGCACTCCGCATACTCTCCCATTTCAAGTATTAAATGATATTGTGCTGGGCGATTTAAAGCAGATTATCCGCAATGTAGAGAATTTGCAGGAGCTTGTAAAATCACAATCTTTCACAGCAACAAAAATCAGAAAATCAACTGACATAGAACTGACAAAGTTAAAAACAGAACTTGAAAGAGTAAAGAAACTGAAAAAGTCAATTTATGAAGATTACAAAGACGAACTGATTTCTAAAGAAGAATTTCTTTCTTATCGAGAGGACTATCAACAAAAAGAAACGCTTTACTCCAAACAGATTGAAACGCTGGAAGAAAAGAAAAAAGAAAGTGTAACAGAAGATGTTTTTGAAACACCGTGGTTAAGGCGGTTGTTGGAACTGAAAGACATTGAAGAATTAGACAGAGATATTATTGTGGAAATGATAGACCAGATAACAGTTTATGAAAACCGCAAACTTAAAATCTCATACAACTTCGGAAATGAACTGGAACATTTATTTTCAAGCGTTTACTGTGAGGACTTGGAGAAAAAGGCTATCTAATCTCAATACATTTCTAACTCCCCATATATACTGGGGAATACATATCACAATTTGCGTAAACTACAACCAGCACATGGTGGAAGTGATCCCGGTAAGATTTCCACCTCCGGCGTCATGGAAAAGGATGTCAACCTCAGTATTGCAATGGCTCTTAAACAGCTGTTTGAAAACAGAGGCTTTACTGTTGTCATGACCAGAACCACCGACTGCGACCTCGCCCCGGATAATTCCAAGCATCCAAAGACAGATGATCTCACAAAGAGAACTGCCCTGATGTCTAAAAGCAATGTGGCAGTCAGCATCAGTATCCATCAAAACAGCTTTGAGGACAATTCAAGCAGCGGTCCACAGGTATTCTATTATGAAGCCTCTGATGCAGGAAAAGAGCTCGCATCCTCTGTTCTTGGAGCTTTAAACACTTCTCTTTGTGTCGCAAAGCCACGAAGCATTAAGCCCAATAAAGAATACTTTATACTAAAAAAATCCACATCCCCGACCGTAATCGTAGAATGTGGATTCTTGAGTAATCCTGCTGAGACACTTCTTCTTACTGACAAAAACTATCAGGATGACCTGGCACATGCAATATATATCGGTGTTACAGACTATCTTGCGCAATCACCCTCTGGACATTTACAATAAACTGCTCTGCGATGTGATATAGTCTGGTTGTCTGGACACTTTCACCGCCATCAAGCTGCTTTTTTGTCTCATTATCTGACTCAGTATTCGATTTCATATCTGACATCTTAGACTCTTTTGCAGATATATCATGCTCCAGTGCCACATCTATGCGCACACGCTGTTCACCATCACTTATTCCTGCCTCAAACATAGTGATATTGTCTTCAAACAGCTTTTTAGTCTGCTCATCGTCTGTGACTATCATAGCAGATACTGAGTTTTCCTTTGCCTCAAAATATGCAGCTACCCTGCCGCATTTTTTATCCTCAAGGAATATGTCAACCATGCCCTTTTTATCCTCGCCTCTTACTATGCGAAGCTTCATACCTGTGATCCCATCTGCAGTCTCTATTGGTACAATATAGTTTTCCTGTCTCGACATATTTGAAGCTATCCTTAGCTGACTGCATAATAGCTTCATCTGTCTGAGGTCTATTGAACCTGTGTGCCTATCCTCTATAATCATCGAATCCATAACATGCTCAGCTGTATCAGCCAGCGTTTCCTGCGCCTGCGCAAGCTCCTTTGGATTTTTGACCGACTCAGAAAACCGTCTGAGAGTCTCATCCAAAAGAGCCCTTGCCGTAGCACTGTCTCCACGCTCCCAGAGATTTCTTACTGTCTCTGACGGATTTTTCATTAGCCGTGACGCAGCCATGAGGTTTACCGCGGTTGTTTTTACATCATATTTCTCTAGAAAAGCATATACGTTCTCAGGCACCGAAACTGCCTGATTGAACTGTCTTAGCTGTTCTGTGGCATATTGCTCTGACAGTGCGTTATCCTCGTTGGCCTCATATACAGCCTGCCTTAACTGCTCCGGAGTCATATCAAGCCAGCTGTCATACTGCACAAACTCCATTTTCTCAGGTGAAAGTGTATCAAGCACATCCCTTAGGCAGTTTGTATGATATGCGCTTTCTATCTGTGAGTCAATTTTAATGCCCCTGCTTACACTGTCCACTCCGGCAAAGGTATCGTCCACCTTATAGTCCATGGCACTCTTTCCTCGTACCCGGACCGCTGTAAGCAGATTTTTCATTGTAATATCTGCTCCCTGATTAACAAGTGAGCCTATCACAGCACCATCTGACTGCTCCACCTGTGAAATAAGCCTGTATATGCCTATATATGAGTCTCTTTCCTTCTCTGAGATTTCATTTTTCTTTTCAAGCTTCCAGAGAAACTCGCTGAATTTCTCATCCCTTTCGTCAGGATTTTCTGATTTTATCCGTCTGGCAGTGTCACTTATGTCACTCATGCTCATATCAAGCGGTGATATGCCTCTTTTTATCATCTCAATCGTCACCGCCGGTGTCATATCGCTGAATGCTCTCTGCACCTGCTCATCTACAGACTTTATCTGCTTTATATTGTCCTCTGTGATGTCGGTACTGTTGTACGCAAGTATCCGCACAGCCCTGCGATTGCTTTCAGATGTATCTATCTGAAGCTCTTTAAGTATATCATCCACATTCTGAAATGCTTTTGATATACTGTCTCCCATATCTGCCCGCGGTGATGTCATAAGAGTCTCATATCCTGAGGCTGCTGCTTCTAATGACTGCTTCATTGCTTTGCCTGCTGTATACAGCTCATACACAGTGTCATCAGCGGATTCCAGGGTCAGTACATACGCCGGCTGCTGCTTCATCTGATTGAAAATATCACAGACATTATTGTACATACGTACCCTATCATCAGATGCCTCTACACTGCTCTCACCAAACAGCGCTCCGTAGTATTTATTTTCCTGCTGCTTAAGCAGCTCCACTACACGTTCAATAGGCTCTGTGTCTATTGAAACTCCTTTTTTTATGAGTGAAAGGTTGGCTTCTGCTGTCATGGAAAGTCTCGCTTCCTCAAGCTTTCTTTGAGCTGTCACAAGCCTTGCTTCCCGGCTGTCTGTAATCTGATTATCCGCAGCTTTATTTGCTGAGGCTTGCGATGCTGCACTATCCTTGCCCCTTGCAGCTATAAGCTTTGACAGATTCTCTATCGTGACAGGTATGTTATCTGACTCTAATGTGACAATGTCATCTGCGGTCGCCTCACCTAATACATCACAGGCTTTCTTTGCCATGTCAAATGTCAGACCATCTTGTGACATAGTGGCATCTGTAGCCTTTTTTCCCATTGCCAGTGCTTCTGTCACTGCCCTTGCATAAAAATCACTGCTCACATTTTCTCCTGCTGCGGTAATGCCGTCTATCTGATTCGCAAGCAGCACATTGTCAGGTGTAACGGCTATATCTTCATCTATCAGCCATCTGCACTGATTCAGATTCTCATCACTACTGTCTATATGAGCTTCCTCTAATATCTGTTTAAGCTGTGGCTTAAGCTCATCAAACAGCTCATCTGATATCTCCGTCATTTTGGTTTTCTGCCTGTAATCTTGTACCTGACTGCTGCTGTACGTAGCCTTGTATACATTGGAAACCGTCGGATTCATGTTATTTCTGACCAAATATGCCTTTGTCTCATTGGATATATTTGTAAGGCTCTTTGCCCGGTCTATGGCATCTGTACCTGCCTTTATATTGTCATCTGTAGCAGGAATATCATATGCTTTCATCTGATTGACAAGCATGGCCGCTTCAGTCTGGCTACCCGTGATGTCTGTGAGCTGCTCCCTGCTCAGATCATCTCCATATATGGATATATCTACACCGGCCTTTGCCAGCACTGCTTTTATCTTGTCGGTCTCTGTGACAATGACATCATAGCCGTCATCCTTTGCAGCTTTGTAATCATCACTCGTGGTGGTGCTTGCAGTGACAATCATATCATTTCGCCTGTTTTCTGAGGTCTGATTCATATCATTTAGCAGATTTTCTGCCATATCTGTGCCATCGTTGTTCCCGGCTTCGTTTTTAGCCTGTGGTCTTGCATATATCGTATCCGACATATCAACAGAGTTTGACGAACCGACAACAGCCGCCTTTTTTGACATATTGTCACTGCTGTCTGTCTTTATGTAGTCTGACACACGCATACCCGCTGTCATGTCATTTATGGTTTTTGTGTCCGTATTTTTCGTATCTGTGCTTTTATTAATCAAATTCTCTATCTGCATATTTCCTGCTCCGTGCCCTGCATATATACCATCTCTGCAGCCTTTATTTGTGGATATTCATACCTCGTATTTTTTATCCAACTGTTCAGAGCCACCTTGAGAACAAGAAAATCTGCTGCTTACATGCAAGCATGACGCATCAGTTTTTTTGTTCTCAGTGGTTCTGAATAGTTATCTTTTTACTATATATCGACATATAATACGCAAAAATAAAGACCGCGCCTTAAATTGGCGCGGTCCTTTACCCTGCTGTTTACCGGTATATTAGTATTTAAATACAGCAACTCCGTAAGGCGCAAGTGGATAAGCAAATGAAAATGGTCTGCCGTCACACTCTGATTTGACTGCCTTATAGTCCAGCTTCTTATATGACTGTTTTGCTGCCTTGCCTCTGCCCTTTGCAGCCTTCTTTACAGGCTCTTGTACCGTTTTGCCTGTAAACTTAGGATCCTCACTATCTAAAACAAGCTGATATGTCTTGTGCTTTGGCACTCCGACTCTGTAATCAGGTCTCTCTACCGGTGTGAAATTGATGACAAAGAGCATATTATTCTTGCCATCCTTGCTCTTTCTGATAAAGCTGAAGATGCTTCTGTCTGCATCGTTTGCATTTATCCATTCAAAGCCTTCCCAGCTTGAATCCAGCTCATACAGACAGCGGTTTTTCCTATAGAGGTGAAGCAGCTCCTTTACCCAGTTCTGGATCTTTTTATGCTCCGGATTCTCAAGCAGATACCAGTCGAGTTCTCTTTCCTCACTCCACTCCTGCTTCTGTGCAAACTCCTGTCCCATGAAAAGAAGCTTCTTTCCACAGTGCCCCATCATAAATGCATATCCTGCCATGAGGTTCTTGAATTTATCCCCTTCTAAGCCCGGCATTTTGTTGAGCATAGAACACTTCAGATGTACCACCTCATCATGTGACAGTACCAGAATATATTTCTCACTCTCATTATAGCTCATCGCAAATGTCATCTTGTTGTGGTTATTTTTACGGAAATATGGATCCAGCTTCATATAATCAAGGAAGTCATGCATCCATCCCATGTTCCACTTGTAGCTGAAGTTCAGTCCGTCTTCCTCTACCTTGCCTGTTACCTTTGGCCATGCGGTAGACTCTTCGGCTATCATTACAGTTCCGTGATTTCTTCCAAGTATGAGTGTATTGATATGCTTGAAAAACTCTACTGCCTCGAGGTTCTTATTTCCTCCAAACTTGTTTGGCACCCACTGTCCGTCGTTCTTTCCATAGTCAAGATAAAGCATTGACGCAACTGCATCCACACGGAGTCCGTCTACGTGGTAATTTTCTATCCACATAAGTGCACTTCCGATAAGGAAGTTCTTTACTTCATTCTTGCCGTAGTCAAATATCTTTGTGCCCCAGTCGGGATGCTCTCCCTTTCTTGGGTCTGCATACTCATATGTGGCTGTTCCGTCGAAATTGGCAAGTCCATGCGCATCCTTTGGGAAATGTGCAGGTACCCAGTCGAGGATTACTCCGATATTATTTTTATGGCACTGATCAACAAAGTATGCAAAATCCTCAGGCTCTCCATACCTCGATGTAGGTGCATAGTAGCCTGTCACCTGATATCCCCATGAGCCATCAAACGGATACTCTGAAATACCCATAAGCTCAATATGTGTATATCCCATAGTTTTCACATAGGATATGAGTGATTTTGCAAGCTCCCTGTATGTATAAAAGCCCTCATCATCCCTGCCCGGATGTCTCATCCATGAGCCCGGATGACACTCATATATAGCCATAGGTGAAGAATATACATCAGCATCTGACTTTGCTGCTCTCTTATCCATCCACTCTTTGTCAGTCCATGTGAAGTGCTCGATATCTGTGATGATTGACGCTGTTCCCGGACGAAGCTCTGCGTAGTTTGCGTATGGATCCGCCTTGTACAGCTTATCACCCTGTTCAGTGACTATAATAAACTTATACATCTGACCCTTTTGCGCTCCCGGTACAAAAAGCTCATACACTCCCATGGTTTCCGGCTCTACACGCTTCATCTCATGACTGGTCTCATTCCAGTCATTAAACTCACCAAACACGTATACTTCCCTCGCATGTGGCGCCCAGACGTCAAAGCACACTCCTTTTTTTCCCTTGCGCTCAGCTAAGTGAGCACCCATCTTCTTGTAGATATCATAGTGTGTTGCCTGACCAAACAGGTAACAATCCATTGCTGTAAAATTACACATATATATACCCCCATAAGTATTTATTTTTCCCTGAAATGATCCTCTTTGAGTACAATTCGGTCATCATCTGTATATCGCCTGGCTGTCAGAATACTTATAGCCTTCTTCAGTCCGCTGTGAGCCTCCCTGTCTATAGCCTCGTCAATTATATCCTTGACCTCTGTCAGAGTGGTAGCCTGGTCTATCCTCTCAATATTGCTGATTCTGTTATGCAATGCCAGAATAGCCATCTCATCTATCTTGTACCCAAGCTCTGCAGAGTACGATTTGGCAAACAATACGAGTTCATCATTTGTAAAAATAGGAACCGATATCTTTTCCGTGAACTTGGATGCAAAGCCCTCATCCATTGAGAGAGCCTTCTTTATTCCCTTTGATGTATCCTCAAGTATATAGAGTGTTCCTGTAATATCATGCTCCATCAAAAATGATAGCTGGGCAGCTATGCTGCGGTCGATATCACCGGCTCTTTCTATGATGAGACAGCCTCCTGTTATCTTTCTGACTACCTGCTGCACATCCTTTTTATTGAGTGCGGCAGCATCAATCTTACCCATCTTTCCTGTAAGCTGTTCACCATCTTTTTGTAATACCTTTATAAAGCTTGTAGCAAGCATTGTCTTTCCGCAACCCTGCTCTCCCTGTATAATGAGATTGCCTGTGGATGCGTTTTCTTTCCTGTTGAAATGATCAAGCACTGCATTATATGCCTTGCAGATCTGATCCTCCATACCCTTTACCGGTATGAAATATGAAAAAATAGCTTTCTGTTCGCTTGTAAGCTCTTTTATATGTTTTGTTTCTTTCAATTTCGAGTCATCTTCTTCGCTGTCTAAATCCTCCGGCAATGAAATATCCGGCATTTTTCTTGTCTTAGCCATATCCAGCTTCTTCTCCAGTCCCGGATTCTTTGCTGTCATCTTGGCTATTTCCTGCTCGATAAATGATGTCACATGATCAAAATCTCTCTTCTCAGAAACGTTTTCTTTCTCCTGTGAAGCCTCATCATCTGATGTATCATCATCGACATTTAACATATCATCTGTTATTTCAGGCATCATGGTAGTCGGCTGCATGAGTATCTCGTCTTTCTCAGACTCCTCTGCCATAATTATATCCTCCGGCTCTCCAACCGGTTCCTTGACTTCATCTGCAGCATCTTCCGGTGCTTCCTGCGGCTCCTGTGCTTCGTCTATAGCCTCTTCCGGTGCTTCCTGCGACTCCTGTGCTTCGTCTATAGCCTCTTTGGGTGCTTCCTGCGGCTCCTGTGCTTCGTCTATAGTATCTTCCGATGCTTCCTGCGGCTCCTGTACTTCATCCACAGTCTCATCTGCATAAAGCTCCTGCATATCCGGTTTCTGCTCTTCTTCAGGCTCCTTCACGGCAGCTTTCTGCTCTATAATATCAACCGGCACCTTCAAATACTCCTCCTCAAGAAGTTCCTTCGGAGTGACACCTGCATCCAGCTTTGGAATGACATCATTTAGTCTCTCCATGATGTCTCCTGCCTCCTGAAGTGCCCTTGCCTTAGCTGACTCAAGCTTCTGCTGCTCAGCCTCTTTAAGTGCAATTTCAGCCGCATGTCTGGTCTTTTCCCATTCTTCAAGCACATCCTGTATAGACATCTGTCCTGTAATCTGATGCTCAAGCTGAGTCTTTTCACTCATGACCATAGACATCTGTCCGTCAGCGTCTTCACCCAAAAGCTCCTTGAAATTCAACTTAAGTGAACCATCTATCTCTTCATCTGTAGCGATATGCTCTGTCTCTTCCGGCTGCTGTACATACTCTTCCTGCTCCTTTTCGAGCTTGAGATAAGGAATATCCTCAACTATCTTTTTGATGGTATCCATCGTATCAGCAACTTCATTCTTGCCCTTGGCCTCCATGATCTGCTGCATACCCTTGGCAATCTCCTGCTGTAAATTTACAGTATTGAACTTCTCCTGATTTACAGTAATCTGCGGAATAGTTACGTCATCATGCACTATCTCTCCGCCCTTTACCATCTCCATGGCACCTATCTCTGTGACCTCATCCTCATCCTTTATCTTAGCCGGCTTTTCCTTCTCTGCCTTGAATCGTCTGTACTTTTCCTCCTGAGCCTTGGTAAGTGGCTGATAAAGCATCTTAAGCTCCAGCGCGCGCTCCACATATGGTCCGTCTCCGAACCACAGAATGAGCTCATCGCAGGCATCTATACACTTATCGGCTTTTCCGGCCTTGTGGTATAGATATGCAAGCTCATATGCCCACTCCTCAGTGTATTCTTCATCCTTGTACTCTTCAAGAATAGTGATAAGCTCATCAAATGAAGCTCCCTGCCCTTTTTTGATGGCATATCTTAATACATACTTCATATCATCATGAGGCGCTATCTCAACAAACTCATCATAATACTCTGTAGCAGCATCATAATCACCCATCTTGATGGCGACCTCAGCCAGTCTGTATATAATCATCCTGCCGATTGGTGAACGGTCATAGGCCATTAAAAGTATGTCCCTTGCATCCTGGTATCTTTCGGCCTTCTCGTAGATTTCGCCGATTTTAACGAGTGTATTTACATTTTTAATTTTGTTCCAATTTATGCTATCCGCAATCTCTGCTGCGCTCATATAGCCCTCCTCGGCGCTTAGGGCTTTTATCTGATCCAGCTTGAGATTGTATTCGTATTTATCCACTTATTTCACCTACTCGTATTTAAGCTTATTATTTTTGGTATCTACGCCTGTTGTCTTTGTATAATCCCTTGTGTCCTCAGGAAGCTTCTTTTTCCTGAGAGCATAATTAACAACTCTTTTCACAATATAGTATATCACAGCAAAGGTTGGAACACCAAGTAACATTCCAAGAAAACCAAACATTCCTCCGCCGATTAGTATGGCAAACATAACCCAGAAGGTCGAAAGACCGGTAGATGAGCCAAGTATCTTAGGTCCTATTATATTGCCATCCACCTGCTGCAGCACGACAATAAATATCAGAAGATAAAGCGCATGCCACGGACTCTGAATTACTACTATGAGTAACGATGGAATTGCACCGATAAACGGTCCGAATACCGGAATCACATTTGTGACGCCGATAATCACTGCAACGAGCACCGATGATGGAATCCTTAAAATCAGACATCCGAAATATGCAATCACACCTATAATCAGTGAATCTATAATCTTACCGCTTATGAAGCCTCCAAAAATCTCATTTGTCTTTCTGATCGTCTCAATGATGATATTGCCTGTCTTTGGCTTGCAGACAGCATATATTATCTTTTTGCTCTGTCCTGCGAGAGTCTCCTGAATACTCATCACATAGACCATCACGATTATTCCGATAATAAAATTAAATAAGCCTCTGACTACCGAAATCACACCGGTTGTAATCTGTGCAACATACTTCTGTGCCTCAGGAATCAGCTTTTCTGTGGCATAATCCTCAATGTAGTCGGTTGCATTCTGTAAACCTGTGCTCGCGAGCTCAGCAATTTTGCTGTCCCCGAAATTGCCGTTCTTTATCATGTTAATGAATGCCGCAACATCATTTGGCAGTGTCTTCATAAGTCCCGATATACTTGCTATGACAGAAGGCACAATAGCCGCAATGAGGAGCGAAATAATTGCTACAAGAATAATAACCGAGCCTGTGATTGCAAGAGCTCTTGAAACCTTTCGCAGCTTGCTTTCGCTTTTCATCTTTTTGGAAAGAAGCTTTTTAAAGCATCTTTCCAGCCACAGCATGACAGGATTCATCAGGTATGCAAGCACAAGTCCCATTATAATAGGCATTGCTGCCGCAAGCAGCTTGCTCCATATGCCTGCAAAGCCCTCAAATCTGTACAGTGCAAAGAAAAACAGTATACTGACTGCAAACGTGACAAATACCATGACACCTATTCTGATCAGATGTGGCCATTCCTCACGCCCCGGGTGCGAATTCTGCTTCGCACCCTTATCTGCATTTATCTCAATGTTTGATTTTTTACCAGCTTTTCCGGTTTCTTCCATCGGATTAAACTCTCCTTATTTACGATTATAGTTGATGAGACATCCCTTTAATATTATCTCTCTTTCATCATCTGTGAGCTCACCCATCTTCAGTGTAAATGGCTTTAATTCACCATCCTTGACAACATATGCCTCAAACTCCGTCTTTGCATCCTCGATTTCCTTCTTGATTCCCGGAAGGAAGATATAGTCGAGGTTGTGGAACGGAAGCTCTCCCTCATCGATGATGAATGGAAGCATTCCCCAGTTGATAAGGTTTGAACGGTATCTCTTTGTGGCATACTCGTTTGCGATATTTGCCCAGCCTCCGAGTACCTTCTGGCAGCTGGCAGCCTGCTCTCTTGCTGAGCCGTCACCCGGCTTAACAGCAAAAATTGTGCTTCCGAAGCCCATATTCTCATGGCTTGCCTCAGGGAATTTTTTCTTTACTACTCCCATGATTTCAGCAACCTCAGGAACAGCCTTTCCTGCGCACTCACCACTCTCTATAGCCTTCTGGGCCTTCTGGATTTCCTTTGCTCTGCCTACATACTCAGGATCCTTTCTTGAAAGTGCGAACTCTGCAAGTCCAAGAGGGTTTGAACGATATGAAGATGTCTCTCCTGAAGGAATGAGCTCATCTGTTGTAGTAACAGGATCATGAATCTCTGAAACCACCTTAAGGAGCATATTCTCAGGAAGCGCGCTCATTGCCGGCCAGTCCTTAATGTTTGGTCCGAACTGGATTTCAACTGAAGGATCTGCCACTCCATGGCTGTCAAATACACGGTTCTCATATATAGTCTTTTCAAAGAAATATTTTGGCTTTGTAAAGTTGACATCAATATCCGCTGCTGATGTAAGGAAGCCCTTGTTTGCTGCTGTTGCAGCGATTGAACGTGCATCCATGAGTGCCACTGAGCTGATCTGTCCGTTCTGTACCTTAGAACCCTCTCTGTTAGGGAAGTTTCTTGTTGAATGACGGATAGAGAATGCGTTGTTGGCAGGTGTATCTCCTGCACCAAAGCAAGGTCCGCAGAAAGCAGTCTTTACGATTGCACCTGTCTCAAGAAGCTTTGCTACAGCTCCGTTTTTCACAAGCTCCATGTATATTGGAGTAGATGCCGGGTAAACACTCAGTGTAAACTCGTCTGCTCCGATTGAATGTCCGTTTAATATGTCAGCCGCATCGCAGATATTCTCAAATCCACCGCCTGCACAGCCTGCGATGATTCCCTGGTCTACATACAGTTTTCCGTCTCTTACCTTACTCTTTAAATCAAGCTTCACCTTGCCGTCAAAGCTTACCTCAGCTCTCTTCTCACAGTCATCGAGAATATCCATGAGGTTTGCATTGAGCTCATCGATAGTGTAGGTATTGCTTGGGTGGAATGGCATAGCTATCATTGGGCGGATCTGGCTTAAATCAATCTCAATAAATCTGTCGTAGTAAGCCACCTCACCCGGATTAAGCTCCTTGTGGTCCTCAGCCCTACCGTGAATCTCAAAGAATTCCTTAACCTGGTCATCTGTTCTCCAGATAGAAGAAAGACATGTAGTCTCTGTTGTCATAACATCGACACCTATACGGAAGTCAACGCTCAGATTAGACACACCCGGTCCTACAAACTCCATAACTTTGTTCTTTACGAAGCCGTTTCCGAATACCTCTCCGATAATTGCAAGTGCGACATCCTGTGGTCCAACGCCCTTGATTGGCTCTCCTGTCAGGTAAATGCCTACTACCTCAGGCATATCAATATCATATGTCTGTTCAAGAAGCTGCTTAACAAGCTCAGGTCCACCCTCGCCGACTGCCATAGTACCAAGTGCACCATAGCGTGTATGTGAATCAGAACCAAGTATCATTTTTCCGCCGCCGGCAAGCATCTCTCGTGCAAACTGATGGATAACTGCCTGATGAGGTGGTACATAGATTCCACCGTACTTCTTTGCACATGTGAGACCAAACATGTGGTCATCCTCATTGATTGTTCCACCAACTGCACAAAGGCTGTTGTGACAGTTTGTAAGTACATACGGGATAGGGAATTTCTCAAGTCCTGAAGCTCGTGCTGTCTGGATGATACCTACAAATGTGAT
>ENA-ORTZ01001002-ORTZ01001002.1-human-gut-metagenome-genome-assembly--contig:-NODE-1002-length-18497-cov-9.120432_pt1 | contig 18497 bp, 19 predicted proteins | sample MGYA00242075_ERZ509199 | MGnify/ENA primary metagenome ERZ509199 (study PRJEB26280, sample SAMEA2338824) | human gut metagenome | biome: human gut; feature: human-associated habitat; material: faeces...
CCAGTGCCACCTAACCCATCAGAGCTTCTTGACAGCCCATTATTCAAAGAGACTGTAAGACAGATGAGAGAAAAGTATGATTATGTAATCATCGATACACCACCTCTTGGAAGTGTTATCGATGCAGCTATTGTTGCACAGGTATGTGATGGTGCGGTTCTTGTAATCGCAGCTAACCAGGTAAGCTATAAGTTCGCACAGAATGTAATGGGACAGCTTAAAAAGACAAAAATTAAGATAATCGGAAGCGTTCTTAATAAGGTTGATTTATCAGAAAATGGTTACTATGGAAGATACTATGGCAAGTATTATGGTAAATACTACGGCAGCTATTATGGACATTATAACAGCGAGGAGTCACCAGATAAATCATTCGAGAAAGCAAGAAAAGCTTCATCAGCAAGAAAGAATACTAACAATGCTTCTAAGCCAGTCAAAAGACAGGCAGGAAGTGTTGGCGAGGTAGCCGCAAGAAAGAAAGCTAATGTGGCAGGAAACAATACTGGTGTAAGAAAGAAGCCATCAGCAGATGAGTTTGATGGAGATTTTCTTATGGATTATGATGAGAAATAAATACTGATAATAGAATTATAGAATGGTTTATACACGGGATGATGTGAGGAGAGAATAAATGATACACAAAAAACAAAAGCAAAAAACGGCTTTATTTTTAGTTCAGGTAATTGTAATTATTATAAATACGTTATTGTTTGCGGCAATATGGTATGGATATTATAAATCAAGAATGTGGGGAAATACATTTTATGGAAAAGGTGATGCACTGGTAGTAGCCCTTTACTTCATAATATATACCATTATGGCTCAGCTATATAAAGGATTGGCATTAAGAATTAGCAGAATATCAGAACTCATTTATTCCCAGTGTGTATCTATTCTTATAAGCAATTGCATTATATACATAGTAATAATGTTGCTTACAAGACACGTGGAAAATATATTGCCGTTATTATTAGAAATGGTAATAAGCTGTGTGTTAAGTACAATATGGTCAATTGTTGCAAATAAATTGACAAATATTATATATAAGCCATCTAAGGTGCTTCTTGCATACGATAATCAATATGCTTATAAAAATGGCAGAAGCATAATAGACAGGTTAAGCTGGAGATTTATACTGGCAGGTGAAATTAAACTGACTGATATAGAAAGTTGGCATAAAGGAGCACAGGTTGAATTGCAGAAGTTTGTTAATAAGCTGCAGGAAACAGGTGCAGATTCGGTTATGCTGTGTGGACTTGCATCAACACAGCGTAACGATATTATTAAATATTGCGTTGAACATGATATTAAGACATATGTAAGACCTAATATAGGTGATTTTATGATAAGTAATGCCCAGGTTATTCAGATGGCTAATCTTCCGGTTATGATATGTGAAAGAGCAACACCTGGATTAGGATATTTATTTATAAAAAGATTAATGGATATAGTGATATCACTTGTAGGTTTAATTATAACAAGTCCTATATTATTAATTACAGCAGTTTTAATAAAGGCATATGATGGAGGTCCTGTATTCTATAAACAGGTAAGACTTACTAAGGATGGCAAGAAATTCAGCATACTGAAATTCAGGAGTATGAAGGTTGATGCTGAAAAAGATGGTGTTGCGAGATTGTCTTCTCAGGGCGATAGCAGAATAACACCAATAGGCAAAGTGATAAGAGCCTGTAGAATTGATGAATTACCTCAGATGATTAATATATTACAGGGTGATTTATCGTGTGTTGGACCTAGACCGGAACGTCCTGAAATATCAGAACAGTACATAAAGGAAATGCCAGAATTCTCGTTAAGATTACAGGTAAAAGCTGGACTTACAGGTTATGCTCAGGTATATGGTAAGTACAATACAGAGCCATATGATAAATTACAGATGGATTTAATGTACATATCAAAACTCAGCATAATAACAGATATAAAAATAATTATGGCTACAATAAAGATTTTATTTATGCCGGAGAGTACAGAGGGAATTGAGGCAGGCAAGACAACTGCAATGAATAAAGAAGCAATGCAGGAAGCTGCGGCAGCAAAGGAAGAAGATTAGTTAGAATGAAAATTATATAGGAAAGTCTATAAGGAGTATATTAATGGAGTATTCTGTATTAATGTCAGTCTATAAAAAAGAAAAAGCAGAATTTTTAAAAGAGGCTATAGAGAGTATACAAAAACAATCAAAAAAAACAGATGATTTTGTGTTGGTATGTGATGGTGAGTTAAATGAATCTCTTGATAAGGTTATTTTAGATAAAAAAGAAGAAATGGGTGATGTTCTTAATGTTATTAGACTAAAGGAAAATGTTGGATTAGGAAAAGCACTTAACGTAGGACTTGAGTATTGTAAAAATGAATATATAGCAAGGATGGATAGTGATGATATATCAGTTCCTGATAGGTGTGAAAAGCAGCTGGAAATATTTAAGAAATTACAAGAAATAAGTATATGTTCAGGCACAGTGCAAGAATTTTCAGATGATATTAATAATATAGAATGTTTAAGAATTTTGCCCCAAAATAATAATGAAATAATAAAATTTTCAAAAAAGAGAAATCCATTTAATCATCCTTGCGTTATGTATAAAAAGTCGAGTGTTAAGGCTGTGGGTTCGTATCAGGATTTTTATTTATTAGAAGACTATCATTTATGGATACGTATGTTAATGAATGGTTATAAAGGATATAATTTAGAAGATATTTTATTAAATATGCGAGCAGGTAATAATATGTATAAAAGAAGAGCGGGATTTAAATATGTATTATCACAAATACGGTTGTTTAAATATATGAAAGAAAATAAGTATATATCGAACGTTCAATATATAGAGAACTGTATAATTAGAACTTTATCTACTATTGTTCCAACATGGTTTAGAAAGATATGTTATAAAAAATTTTTAAGAAGTTAGAAGTGGTAAAATGAAAGAAGAAAACATTACTTATAAAAAGAAAAAAGTATCAATATATGATATGCTTCAGATAATATTATATCTTATACTTCCGTTTTTGTTTATTATAAACGAATATCTATTTATATTTGCAATAGTATTAAAGAGTATATTTCAGATAATTCATTATAAGGACAGAGGAAGTTTATTTATACTATTGATGTTAGATAGTTTTTTATATTCAAGTGTAACAATAATGTCGTTAAAGTTATATGATTGGATTATAGTTGCTTATTTTATATATATATTACTTAAGAGAAAAGGAAAACTTATATTTAATAAAAGAGTGTTTTTTTTCTTGATGGTTGATTTTTTGGTTCTTATTTTTCATACAATTGGGTCATCACAGTTATTGGAATTTATAAGATATATTATATCGTTGATTTTAATTTTAGATATAATTAATTCGGAACAAAATTTTGAAATTATTGACAATGACATTGCTAGAATATCTTATGCTAATATATATAATGCAGTATTAGTTTATTTGTTAATAAGAATGAATTATTTTAAAAACATATCAGATGTTTTGTTATCAACGAGTGTGTATATATATAAAGATGAAATAAGATTAAATGGGTTTTTTACAGATCCTAATAAATATATGATTTTTAGTTTGTGCTTAATATTTATAGCTGAAATGTATGTTCAAAGAAAAAATATTGCGAACAAAATTATAATTATGGCTATGATCGGGGCAGTAATATCAATGTCAAGAACTTCATTGATATGTATTGCTGTATATATTTTTATGAAGTTATTAGTTAAAATTAAGCAGAAATCATATGTATTATATTATGTAAGCATTACAGTTTTATCAATTTTGCTTATTATGTCAGTTGTAAATCCAGATATATTAAATGGAATTATAGAAAATATATTTACTTTGTCAGCTAAATTATTGGGTAGAGAGCATACATTAAAAGTTAATGCGAGCTTTGAAGATGATAATAGAATGAGAATATGGATGATGGCTTTTAATTATATAAAGCAAAAACCAATAATTGGTTATGGCTGGATTGCAAATGAACAGTTATTACCTTATCCAACACACAATACACTTATTTCGTTATTATTAGATGGAGGATTAATTGTATTAATGTCATATATTTATACATTCCTGCCACTTTTTAAGAATAAAAGACAAGATATAGTAATTCCGTATATTATTGTTCCGTTATTATTATTGGATTTGGGAAATTATAGGTTGTGGTATTTACTTTTAGGTTTAGTAATAAAAAAGGATAAATAAAAATATGAGAAAATTAGTTATTGTTACGAAAAAATTTGGGGGGGATTTCACGGGAGCAACCCTGGCAACACAGTATTTTATAAGTAAATGGAAGGATGAATTTGATGATATATCGGTTTTTACACTTGAATTAGGGGTGTATGAGAGAAATTCTGGATTAGTTGTTAATTTAAAAAAGAATGTAAATGAAATATATAAAGCTTTATTGGAATATAAAAAACAAAATAGTGATTATATAATATTGGGATATTCAGATGATCATATAGGATATGTATTGGAAAGGGCGAAAATAAATTATGTACATACATATCATGGCAATTGGCCTGATGCTAGATGGATCAATGCTGAGTTTTTTTTGAAAAGTTTTTATTTTATTCCTATGTATAAGAAAACAATAACGAATGCCAGCTATGTAATTAATGTTTCGGAATATATGAATAATTATACAAGGAAGTTTAACGAAAAATCAAAAGTTATTCGTAATGGAATAGATGAAAAATCAAGTGATGGCTATAAAATTAATGAAAAATCATTTATTATGGTTGGTAATATAGATGCAAGAAAATATAGAAAAGCTATACAATTGTCAGAAGAAATTTATAAAATGGATTCTAGTATAAACATCGATATATATGGTGAAATTATCCAAACATCAATTGCTAATAAGCTAAAAAAACAAAAAAATATTGTACTTAAAGGTAAAAGTAATCAAATATATTATAATCATTATATGGGATTAATAAATACTTCTACTATAGAAAATTTATCTATATCAGTGTGTGAAGCATTAAAATCAAATTTACCTGTATTTTGTTTTGAGGTTGGAGGACTTCCAGAAGTTGTTCAAAATGATAATACGGGATATTGTTGTTCATCCAAAGATTTTAAGATATTAGCAAAAAAACTAGTTCAGTATGCCAATGGAAAATATAAATTAGATATGAAAACAGATTTTATTAAGGAATTTAATTGGAATTATGCCTCAGAAGAATACATTAAAGTATTTAACAAATTGTCATAGGAAAGGTGTTTTATGAAAATAGGAATATTAGGACCAGTAACTACAAGTAAATATTTTGGTGGTGTGGCAATATTTGATGAAGAAATAGCTAATGGTTTTGAACAGAATAATTGTCAGGTAGTATTATTAACAGACCAGAAAGAAGAAAAAATAAATAAAGATAAATTTAATATAAAAAAAATTAATTATATTAATGCAACTCAAATATTTAAAAATGAAAAATTTGATTTGATTATAGCATCATTAGGATATGCAAAATATTTGTTGTTTGATAAAAGTAATTCATATAAGATATATTTTTTGCATGGATTTTTTAATTCTAATTATTATGGAAAATTAAAATCTGAATTGGCGGTGATTTATCAGAAAATATTAATAAAAAAATGTGATAAGATACTAGCTAATAGTAATTTTACAAAAATGATTAACAGTAATTTTTTTGGGATAAACGCAGATGCTGTAATTAGATTAGGCGTTTCAAGTTCATTTTATAATAATATTATTAAAAGAAATGTAAAAAAAGAACCGAATACAATTTTATATGCAGGGAGATTAGTATCGGTAAAAGGTGTAGAGAAATTAATCAAATCATTAATTATATTACAGAAAAATAATATTGAATACAAATTATTAATAGCTGGAAGTGGTCCGGATGAATTGGAATTAAAGAAAATAGTAGATGAATATCATTTGAATGTGGTATTTCTTGGAAGAATTACACAAGAAAATTTAGCACATTATTATTCATTAAGTGAGATTTTTGTATCTCTTAATCCAAGTGAACCATTTGGAATTGTTTTTCCAGAAGCATTATTGTCGCAATGTAAAATAGTGTGTCCATATACAGGTGGACAGGTTGAATATTTAAGTGATTATAGTAAATCGGTTGCATTTGTTGATGAAACAGATGAAAATAGTATTTCAAACGGAATAAAAAATATGTTAATGAATGGTGAGCAACCTATTCTAAATGATGAACAAATGAAATCATTTACTTATAAAGAGATAACTAGGAAGATTATTAATTGTTATAAATTAAGAAAGAAATAAAAGATTGATATGAAGAAAATTTTGTTAATAGCACCTGATTTTAATAATTATACAGAGATTTTTTCAAATAGCATAGATAAATGTGGTTATAATGCAATTTCATTGAGCTTTAGCGCATATGATTGGAGAACAGCTGTATGTAAATTATTTCATTGTAGTGATAAAAAAATTATAGATAAAAAAAAGACAATATTCAATAAAAGAATATTGGAACTTTATAAAGAGATAAATCCTGAGTTTGTAATTGTTATAAGAGGGGATTTTATGGAGAGGGAAACGTTGAGTAGTATAACCTGTCCAAAAGCTATATGGTTATATGATTCGGTTTCAAGATATCCAGATATGATGGAAAACTGGGAATTATATGATTTACATTATGTATTTGAAGAATCTGATGTTTTAAAATTGAAGGAAAAAAACAAAGAAAGTGTTTTTTTACCATTGGGATATGATGAACAAAAATATTATCCAATAAATACAAATACAAAGGACGTAGACATAAGTTTTGTTGGTGCGATGTATGGAAATAGGAAAAAAATATTAGAAAAAGTTGCATATGATTTTAAAAATAAAAATTGTATGTTTTATGGAATATATGAGTTTAAAAGAAATATTGTTAGATACATTAAATTTATTATGTCTGATAAAAAGAATAGTTTTGTAAATAAAAAAATATCGCATGAAAAAGCTAACGAATTATATTCGAGAACAAAAATAAATATTAATATTTTGCATGAACAATCTCAAAGCGGTTGGAATGCTAGATTAAATGAAATCTTGGGTGCGGGAGCATTTCAGTTAGTTAGTTATAATGAATTAATAGCAAAAAAATATGAGGGAATGTTAGATACATTTCGTGATTATGATGAGCTAAAAAATAAAATAGAATATTATATTGATAATGAGGAAATACGTATTCAATATGCACAAAAAGGTTACGAATGGGCGAAAAACAATGAAACATATTTAAACAGATTTAAGATTATACTTAATGAATTAGAAATTTGTAAAAGGAGTAAATAGTATTATGAAAATATTGATTACAGGTGCAAATGGATATTTGGGGAGTGGAATAGTAAAAAAGCTTTTAGATAATGGTTGTGATGTTATTGCAGCTGATTTTGATTTGTCTAATGTTGATAATAGAGCACAAAAGATGAAATGTAATTTATTTGAAATTAAGAATCCATATCAGTATTTTGACGAGCCTGATTGCTTATTGCATTTAGCATGGAGAGATGGATTTGTACATTTTTCAGAACATCATATCAAGGATTTTCCGTTACATTTTGAGTTTATAAGAAAAATGGCAGAAGCGGGGATTAAAAAAATCAGCGTAATGGGGACAATGCATGAGATAGGTTTTATAGAGGGAAGTATAGATGAAACAACACCTTGCAATCCTCAAAGTTATTACGGTATCGCAAAGAATGCACTAAGAGAAGCAACACAGTTATTGGCACAACAAAATAATAATGTGTTTCAGTGGCTTAGAGGATTTTATATTGTGGGCAATTCGGTATATGGAGCTTCTATATTTTCCAAAATATCGCAGGCAGTTGAAAAAGGTCAAAAAGAATTTCCTTTTACAATGGGGTTAAATCAATATGATTTTTTAGATTATGAAGAATTTTGTGACCAAGTAGCAGCAACAGTACAACAAGATGAAGTTAATGGGATAATAAATATTTGCTCAGGAAGACCAGAAAAACTTGCTGATAGAGTTGAAAGATACATAAGAGATAACAAATTTGACATAAAACTTAAATATGGAGTATATCCAGATAGAATATATGATTCTAAGGCAGTATGGGGAAATAATGATAAAATACAACAGATATTAAAAAAGGCAGAATAGTATGAATAATATTAGATCAAAAATAAGTACATTTATAAATTATGATAATAAATTTTATTTATTGAAATGTAAAATAACTGCATTTATTCAAAAAAGAATTTATAGTTTTACTTATGCTAATTTCGGTTCTAATTCGATAATAATGAAACCAATCAGGGTGATTGGAAAAAAATATATTAGTATTGGAAATAATGTAAGTATTTTAAATGGGGCAAGAATGGAAGTTATTACAAAATGGAACGATATGGAATATAATGCAGGAATTAATATTGAGGATAATGTTTCTATAGGGCAAAATTTTCACATCACATCTTGTGATAATTTAAAGATTGGCAAAAATACAACCATATCAGGTAATGTATTTATTACTAATATTGATCATGAATATCAGGATATTAATAATCATATTTTAAATCAAAATATTAAATATAGCAAGACAGAAATAGGAGAAGAATGTTTTATCGGTTATGGAGCTGCAATACAGGCAGGAACAATTTTAGGAAGACATTGTATAGTGGGGACTAATGCAGTTGTTAGAGGAATATATGATGATTATTCAGTGATAGTAGGAGTGCCAGCAAGAGTAGTTAAAAAGTATAATAAAAATAATAATAAATGGGATAGAGTAATCAAACAGGAGTAAAATTGTAGTATGAAAGAACATAGTATCCAAAGTGATTTGAATAAAATTGACTTTATAAAATGTGAAAATATTAAGATGGGTGATGTATTACATTATTGTATTAATGAAGAACATACAAAAGAAAGATATAAAATAATAAGAATATTAAAAAATATTTTTTTAAAAGACTCTTATAAATATATTAATAATGGTAGAGCAGATATGTTAGCGTTATGTTCGGGCGATTATAATCATAGACCTGAGCATAAGAGCGCATTTAAAAATGTAGTTGCGTTAACTGATAACAATATGATAATGATTTGCGATAATAAGGTATTTTGCTTTAGCCAGATAAAATATATATCATTATTTATAAAATGGGTAAAACAGTTAAAAAGTATTTTTACAGAGTTAGATGAGAGGTTATATTATAGTGGACAGATACTTAAAGTGTTTGTTGCTTATAATGATTGGCAAAATATATGTAAGAAAAATAATATAGCTGTTAGATTATTAATGACTTATTGTGATGTGATGCCAGTTGACAGTTATTTTACACAAAAGTTTAACAACGATAATAAAATGACAATAACATTACAACATGGTACCTTTAATATTAATAATAATTCTTGGGGATACCTAGGTTCTAGGAGTACATATTTTTTAGCTGAAAGTCAGGCAGCAAAAGATACAGCAATTGAAGCAGGTTACAAAGGTAATATGATTGTAGCAGGGTCACCACATCATTTAGGTGATAGTGGTGAAAACAAAGAAAAAGTAATGAACTCAATAGGTGTAGTGATGAATAGTCCAATGCAGCCGATTGAAGATAATTTGCAAATGCTTAAATTAGTACAAGATTATTGTAAACAGAATAATAAAAAGCTATATATAAAATGGCATCCAGCGGATGACAATAGTAAATATTTAAATATTTTAGATAAGGATAATGTATATACATATGGTACTGAAATTAGCATAGACAATTTTTGCTCAATGATGGAGATAGTGGTTGTATCAGCATCAACTTCATTTTTAACAGCTATTAAATTAGGTATTCCAACCTTTTTGTTTATAAGAAAAGAAAATGATATAAATTTGTTCCCTAAAACTGATTATGTTAAATTTTCTAATATAAAAGAATTGGAAAAACTTATTTCTGAAATAAATACAGAATTTTATAATCAGAAAGTGATGGAAATAAAGCAGTATTTGATTGGCACAAATAACTTAAAAGAAAATTATAGGAATATAATAAACAAAATAAGAGAAACAGGTTAAATAGAACAATTGAAAGGAAAAAGAAGTTGTTAAAAAAAATAAAGCTATTTTATAACAAAATACCACAAGGGATAAAAGCAAGTATATGGTTTACTGTTTGCAGTATTATTCAGAAAGGGATTCAGTTAATTACGGTTCCTTTTTTTACAAGAATATTGACAGCAGAACAATACGGACAATATTCGTTATATCAATCTTGGCTTAGTATAATTAGTATTTTTGCAACATTAAATCTTTCATCTGGAGTATTTAATAACGGAATGTTGAAATATAAAGAAGAAAGGACAAAGTATATTTCTTCTATGCAGGGATTATCAACAATTGTTTCTCTATTAGTTATAGGTGTTTATATAAGTTGTAAAAATATGTGGAATAAAATAATAGGGTTACCAGATATAGTTATAGTTGCGATGCTTATAGAAATATTTTTTACACCAGCATTTCAGTTTTGGTCAATGAAACAAAGATATTTATTCAAATATAAGGCGTTAGTAATTATAACTTTGGTAATTGCAGTTTTTAATCCAGTAGTTGGTTTGATTGCCGTTAGTAATACAAGCCAAAAGGGAATAGCTAGAATTTTATCGGTTGTAGTTGTAAATGTTTTTGTTGGACTATTTTTTTATATTTATAATTTTATAAAGGGAAAGACTTTTTATTATAAAGAATATTGGAAATTTGCATTACTGTTTAATCTTCCTCTAATACCACATTATTTGTCAATGGTTGTATTGTCACAGGCAGATAGGATTATGATTGAAAAAATGTTTGGTCAGGAAAAAATTGCTATATATAGTGTTGCTTATTCAGTATCGATGGTTATGAATATTATTGTTACTAGCATCAATTCTTCATATGTTCCTTGGACTTATCAAAAAATTGAAAATGGACAATATAAAGAATTTAGAAAAATGTCAAATATATTGTTATTTATAGTCGGAATAATAACATTAATACCAATGTTGATGGCGCCAGAGATAATATCAATAATGGCACCAAACAGTTATTCAGGTGCTATATGGGTCATTCCACCAGTAGCGTTGAGCGTCTATTTTATTTTCTTATATTCTTTATTTGCTAATATAGAGTTTTATTTTGAGGAAAGTTATTTTGTTACAATAGCATCAGTATTGGGAGCGGTATTGAATATAATATTGAATATGATATTTATGCCTATATTTGGCTATATAGCAGCAGGCTATACAACATTGATTTGTTATATGATTTTTGCAATAGCACATTATTTGTTTATGAAAAAAGTGTGTAAAAAACATATTAATGGTAAGAGATTATATGATATAAAAAATATAATTATAAATATTGTTATTTTGTTATTTATTAGTGGTATAATAATGTTATTATATTCGTTTGTTTTGATTAGGTATATTATTATATTGTTAACTATTATAATTGCAGTTGCTAAAAGACAATACATTATGAATATATTGAGGCAAATAAGAAATAAATAAAAAGGTAAGGTGATAAAAATGATAACAGCAATTATTCCTGTAAGAGAAGGAAGCCGAAGGTTAAAGAATAAAAATGTAGCTCCATTTGCTGGTACTAACTTATTAATTAATAAGATTAATCAATTAAAACAAGTGAAAGAGATTACTAATATTGTAGTATCATCTGATTCTGATAATATGTTAGAAATGGCAAGGTTACAAGGAGTTAGTACACATAAAAGGGCAGTGGAATTCTGTGATGAGAAAAGTAAAACTTTTGGTGAGGTTGTAGCTCATATATGTGAGAATGTTGATGGTGATGATATATTATGGGCAACTTGTACAGCCCCTTTGGTGTTTCCTAAACAATATAAAGAAGCAATTTCTTTATATTATAAAGCTTTAGAAGATGGATATGATTCATTGGTATCTATGGAAAAGTTCAAGAGATATCTGTGGGATGATAATGGACCAATAAATTATGAATTAGGAATTAAACATGTCCCATCGCAGCAATTAAAACCATTATATTTTGTTACAGATGGAATTTTGTTAGCACCAAGAAGAAAAATGATAGAATGGAAGTATTTTCATGGGTCTAATCCATATAAATATATATTAGATAAAAGAACAAGCATTGATATAGATGATGGATTAGATTTGGCATGTGCAAGAGCTTGGTTAGATATGGATGAAAGTGTATCACAGATAGACCCATATTCAATAGATAACTATGAAAATAGGGGGGAATAATCTCCGATTAAATTACATTGATGTTTGTTATATGTCTACGTCTAAGGAGGTGGCATAATGAAAACAGCGTGTTTTGTACCTATCAAGGCAAATAGTGCAAGAGTTCCTGGAAAAAATCTTAGAGAACTTAATGGAAAGAAATTGCATACATATATATGTTAGCATATTAAATTGGCAAATGTATTCGATGATGTATATGTTGATATTAATAGGGAAGAATAAGATTCTTGTTTTACATCAATAGAAAATCATAGCTTTTATTGGCATAATAATATGCTGGCGAACTATAGATCGGGAATATTGCCACATAGTCAGGATATGCTTCCTGTTATTGAAGAAACAACAGGATTATATGGAATTTCATCTGATAGTTTAAAAAAGTACAAGTGTAGGATAGGTAGAAAACCATATATGCATATAGTAAATAAATATGAAGTTGTAGATATTAATACAGAAGAAGATTTGCTTATTGCAGAATTTATAGGTAATATAATATATAATAAATATATTAAGGAAGACATAAATTATGAAAAAGGTATTAATAACAGGTGGAGCAGGATTTATAGGAAGTGAGTTAGTTAATCAGTTATATGATTTAGGTGAATATGAAATTACAGTGTTAGATTGTATGACAGAACAGATACATGGTTCGAACTGGCATAATTCATATTTGTATAACAAAATTAAAGATAAATGTAATTTTATATATGGTGATGTCAGAGATTATGATGTAGTAGAAAAAGCGGTAGATGGTAAAGAGTATATTATTCATTTAGCAGCAGAAACAGGAACAGGACAGTCTATGTACAGAATTAATCAGTATAATAATGTTAATATTATGGGGACATCAAATCTTTTACAGGTTATTTCATCAAAAGGTGAAGATAGTAAAGTTAAAAAGATTTTATTGTCATCTTCACGTTCGGTTTATGGTGAAGGAAAGTACAGCTGTCCTAACTGCGGTATTGTCTATCCTAAGAGCAGAAAGAAAGAAACGATGTTACATAAAGATTTTAATCTTTATTGTGATAAATGTGGTGAGAAGCTTACTTTATTACCTACAACGGAAGACAGTGTTATTATACCTGGTTCATTGTATGCTTATACAAAATATGCACAGGAAAAAATGTTACAAACAATGTGTCCGGCATTAGGAATAGATTATACAATATTTAGATTTCAGAATGTTTATGGGGTTGGACAATCACTTAAAAATCCATATACAGGTATTTTATCAATATTCTCTACATTATTGTTAGAGAATAAGCCAGTCAATATATTTGAAGATGGTCTTGAAAGCAGAGATTTTATTAATGTTGTGGATATCGCAAAAGGCGTTATAGCAGCTATAGATAATGCTAAGAGTAATTCTGAGATTATTAACCTTGGAAGCGGTGTTGGAACAAGTGTAATAGATATTGCTAATATGTTAAAAGAAATTTATGATAGCGATAGTGATATAAATATAACTGGTGACTTTAGAATTGGTGATATAGCACACAATATAGCTGATATACGAAAAGCTGAGGATATGTTAGGGTTTAAGCAGTCTATATCGTTAAGAGAAGGATTGACACAATTCTGCCAATGGGTTCTTGGAGAAGATAAAGATAATAGTGGTTACGAGAATTCACTTATCGAGATGGAAAAAGCAGGGATGTTTATAAGAGGATAAATAATATTAGTTATAAAAAGTGTAAGGTATGTTATATATCTTACGCTTTTTGTATATCGGTGTGTTAATTTGATTTAGTATAAACACAGTAATTATTTAAGAAATAGACAATAAATTTTAGGAGATGTATTTATGTAAACGCTCCAACCTATATACCTACAAATAACTCGAAAAATTTACTATAACAGTAATAGTCCAGTTGCACAAGTTGTACAATTTTAACGATTTGTTCAATTCGTACAGATATCACAAATTTTCAGGAGATTATAATTATTGAACGCTAAGAAGCTGGAAATACAGTGCAATCTAAAGAAGTTGGCGGACATAATAAAGGAATGCCACTCAAGTGGCATTGTATATTAGTATTTACAAGTGAACATGTGGTATTTTTTGTGAATAGTTGGTACGTTAAAGGTAAAATATTTAAAATAGAAATTGACTTTTCAAATAAATACATCTAAACTAATATATAATGTGTGGTTAGATTTTGGGCCTGCGTATCGAAGGCATTGATTAAAATGGTGGGAACACTCGCGATTTATTATATTTTTTATATCTCTTTATGGAGACTTAGTTTTAGCATAATGAGTAACCACACATTTTTAGGAGAAAATTAGATATGGTAATTAGTGACATAGAGAGTAGAGAGCAATTGGCTTTTCTATTAAATATACCATTGTCAAAATTGACGTATTTATTATATGTTAAAAGAATTGATAATTGTTATACGTCTTTTGATATAAAAAAGAAGAACAATGGTGTGAGAGTGATAAGTGCACCAAATGAGGATTTGAAGGATATTCAAAGAAAACTAGGATATTTACTAGAGTTGCATCATAAGGCTTTTTTAAAAGAAAAAAATATTGATAATAAGATATCTCATGGATTTGAAAAAAATAAAAGTATTATAACTAATGCTGCTGTCCATAGAAATAATAAGTATATTTTAAGTATAGATATAAAGGATTTTTTTGACAGTATTCATTTTGGTAGAGTTAGAGGCTTTTTTAATAAAAATATAGAGTTTAATTTGCCCTTGGATATGGCAACAGTTATGGCACAGCTAGTGTGTTATAAAGGTGTTTTACCACAGGGGGCTCCGACGTCACCAATTGTTTCAAATTTAATATGTAATATTTTAGATATTAGAATATTAAATTTAGTCAAGAAGTATAGAATGAATTATACAAGATATGCAGATGATATGACTTTTTCGACTAATGATAGATGTATTGTGGATAATTATGATGGTATTTTAGAAGAAATAGCCAATGAATTAGGTAAATTTGGATTACATATAAATGATAAAAAAACTAGACTGATTTATAAAGATTCACGTCAAGAAGTTACAGGTCTGGTTGTTAATAAAATTATTAATGTAAATAGACATTATTGTAAGAAAACTAGAGCAATGGCTGAAAATTTGTATCGAAAAGGCAGCTTTTATATTGGAGATGAAGAGGGAAGTATAAAACAGCTTGAAGGTAGGTTTGCGTATATCAATCAATTGGATTACTATAATAATAAAAGAAAGGGTGAAAAGAAAGATTGCTGGCATTTAAATAGCAGAGAAAAGAACTATCAAAAATTTTTATATTATAGATATTTTTTTAATAATGAGAAGCCATTGATTGTAACAGAGGGAAAGACAGATATACTTTATTTAAAATCTGCATTGAAGAAAATGTATGATAGTTATCCTAACTTGATTTCAAAGACTAAAAATGGATTTGAATTTAAAGTGTCTTTTTTAAAAAGAAGTAAGAGATTAGAGTATTTTTTTAATATTAATCAGGATGGTGCAGATACCATAAAAAATGTATTAAATATGTATACAGGTCAAAAAGGATTTGCAAATTATTATAAATATTTTAAAGACAAAAGTGAAAAAGATGGTCGAAATCCGGTTATATTGATATTTGATAATGAACAAAATACAGATAGACCTTTAAAAAAATTTAAAAAAGATGCAAAAATTCAAGATGTTAATATAAAAAATTGGATTAATATATCGGGAAATTTATATTTGGTAACGAATCCAATTGTTAATGGAAAAGATGAATGTGAAATAGAAGATTTATTTTCAGAAAGTACATTGAATACATTGATTGGAGGAAAGAGTTTTTCACGTAATAGCAAATCAGAGAATGATAAATATTATGGAAAAGCTATATTTGCAGATTATGTGATGAAAAATTATCAGAAAATAGATTTTTCTAACTTTGTTCCGTTTTTAGATTCAATAAATAGTGTTTTAGACGATTACCAAAAGAATAATTTGATTCGGCCACAATAGCTTGATTTAGCAAGTTGGAGGATATATATATCTATATAGGAAAATAATATGAAGTAAGTAGCATATGCTATTTATATAATTGGGAGCAACTTTTGGTTTCTCTGTTGCGGAGAGTTTAAATATGAACAGAATAAAAATAAAGTTGCATAAAAAGACTCTGAAATGCTTCAGAGCCTTTTTACTTGTGATGGAGAAAGACGTAATATCTAATTGATATAGAAAAGGCAATTCAATGAAAATTGATTTTATGGAGTTAACAAATTTCAGAAATATTCATAAGCAAAAGATAGTTTATGAAAATAAAAAATGGTATGAATCGTGTTGAAATTACTTTGAAAATTACGTTAGATAATAAAAATATATCTGTACCAATAAACGAAGACTTTCATCACAGCAGCCATTTGAAAATCTTGGTGAATAAAAGAATCAAGAAGTTAAGGGGTTAAAAGAATTAAAATTAAAATATTCTCAATGTGTTGAAGATAAGAAACTGCCATTGGTTCTTATTATGGAACAGATAGAATTATAAGAGATGTTCCACAAAGAGGATATATAAAGGATTTTAAGGTAACATATGCATTACGGTATTGTTTTAATAAAGTGAATTACTTTAGAGATTTTTATGATTGGTTTAAAACGGAAGAAGATATTGAACTTTGAGTACTTTGTGAAAATCCATATTATAAGAATCCAAAACTAAATTGTGTTAGAGAAGCATTGGAACGAATGATTAAAGGATGTTCTAATTTAAGAATAGAGTTATCTCCATCTGGAATGGTAATGACTAATTCTGAGGGAATTGATCAATTAAGTGGAGGATATAAAGCTGTAATTTTCTAATTGTCAGTTTATTATTTCAATACATTCTCCATTTATTGTACAATCACTGAAAGCCAGAAATATAAAATGGGTTGGAATCGAAGAATGCTATTTTTAATGATTATTAAAAAGGTTTTCTTCAGCAATATATAATGAATATTATGGTGTTGTTAAAAAATATATGAAAACGGAAAGAAAAGGTAAGTCCAGATACAACATATTCAGCAGTTAAGGCAACTGATTTATTAAATAATGAAAGTTATAATACAATAAAGAATATTTTAATTATAGAAAGTCAATGGATATATGAGATGAAAGAAATGGAAATAAAGAGGATAACATTAAAATTGGTTTAATTATAATAGAGGAATAATATATTAATTGATATAAAAGGAATTACGTCTTGTTCATAGAGTTAATGAAGACCGAAAGTCTTGGTTTTCAAAAAGTACTTGATTATATGAGGAGAGTATTGATATATATGAAACTTTATAAATATAAAGCATTACCATATAAAAAAGATAACTTAAATGAAGAAGAATTAAAACAGGTAGAGTATTGTAAAGATATTATATTAAATAATCGTTTATTTATGACTCCAAGGGAAATATTAAATGATCCATTGGAGGGAATGGCTGTGCCGATAGGATTAGGAATAAGCGGCGCTGGAATATATGCATCATTGGGGATGCTTCACCCTTTTGTTGAAGAAAAGATAAATCAATATCGGATATTATCTTTATCTGCTAATGCACGTAGTCCCTTAATGTGGGCACATTATGCCAATAATTATGCAGGGGTATGTTTTGAATTTGAATTAGATATAAATTTAAACAATATACATAAAGTATCATATATAGATCATCAATTCGATACATTGTATGAGCCTAGTGATGATGAGTTTTATAAAGCAATTGAGAAAAGCCTTGTTTTCAAAAGCAAAAATTGGAGTTATGAAGAAGAATATAGATTGATTACAAAAGAAAATAAACAGTTTCTTGATAATATAAAATTAACAGGTATTATTATAGGACATAAATCAGTTTGGGCGAAGGATATAATAAATTGGGTTAAAGATAAGAATATTCCTATATATTATACACTTATTTCAACAAAAAACTATGAAGTAAATATTATAAACAAATTACCAACTATGCTTGATATGGGAGTTGATACATTAAAAAATATAGGATATTTTGGATATTGATGGTAAAAACACTAAAATAATTTTATTGCTTATATTGGATAAAGTTAATTGAATAATTTTAGAAAGTTGTTGAGAGTACATTATTCATAGATTAAAACTAATAATGTCAGATTAATAAGGGTAAAAGAATGAAAAAAATACTGAATGGAAAAGTGAAAATAATATATGATTTATTATAAATTTTATATCTAATTTTCGATTATCCGCATAAACACTATACTTTCAAGTATTTTGAAGTATAGAAAA
>ENA-ORTZ01001023-ORTZ01001023.1-human-gut-metagenome-genome-assembly--contig:-NODE-1023-length-18192-cov-4.473287_pt1 | contig 18192 bp, 9 predicted proteins | sample MGYA00242075_ERZ509199 | MGnify/ENA primary metagenome ERZ509199 (study PRJEB26280, sample SAMEA2338824) | human gut metagenome | biome: human gut; feature: human-associated habitat; material: faeces...
TCGCAACAATGGTCACCCACGCCTTCTACGACGGCAACTGCGCCGGAGTTACGAACAGCGAACCGTTCTCCTACACGGCCGTTGATATATACTTCACCGCTTGTTGCGCCATAAAGCAAGGTATTACCGGCGATTGTATTTTTTTCGGCTTCGAAATTGCTGCGGATAGGAGGCAATACGGAGATACGCCCGCCGCTCAATCCTTTACCCAGGTAATCATTCGCTTCACCTTCCAGTTTAAAGTTAACTCCCGGTACGAGAAAAGCTCCGAAAGATTGACCTGCCGAACCTTTGAATTTTACATTCAGCGTATGTTCCGGCAATCCTTTGGCACCATATTTCTTGGCGATTACTCCGGAAAGCATAGCACCTATTGCACGGTCTGTATTGGCAATCGTATATTCTAAAGAAATCTCTTTCTCATGTTCGATAGCTTCTTGTGCGGCATCGATGATGGTTACATCCTTTACAGCAGAAATTCCATGATCTTGGTCGATGACATGACGGATAGCCGCACTGTTGTCAACACGTGCCAGCAATTTGGTGAAGTCGATTAAAGCATGTTTCGGATTTGGGTCATTGGCATCGGACTTGCGCTCGATTAAGTCTGTACGCCCGATGATATCATCCATCCGGGTGAATCCCATTTCAGCCAAATGCTCGCGGACTTCCTGTGCCAGGAATGTGAAAAAGTTTACTAAATATTCACTGCGTCCATGAAAGCGTTTACGTAACTCTTCATTCTGTGTGGCAACTCCCACCGGACAAGTATTCTGATGGCATTTGCGCATCATTACACACCCTAATACAATCAATGCCGAGGTGGCGAAACCATATTCTTCGGCACCCATTAAGGCCATTAAAATGACATCACGTCCGGTTTTCAGTTGTCCGTCGGCTTGCAGGACTATTTGACCACGAAGTCCGTTCAAAACCAATGTTTGCTGTGTCTCGCTCAATCCCAATTCCGGTGAGATACCCGCATAGCGGATAGAAGAAGCCGGAGAAGCACCTGTTCCCCCTTCAGCACCAGAGATGACAATTAGGTCCGCCTTTGCTTTTGCCACACCCGCAGCAATCGTACCGACGCCGCTTTCTGCTACCAGTTTCACACTGATTTTGGCCTGTGGATTTACATTTTTCAAATCGAAGATTAATTGTGCCAAATCCTCAATCGAATAAATATCATGATGAGGCGGAGGAGAAATCAGCGAAATTCCCGGAATGGAATGACGTGTTTTCGCAATCACATCGTTCACTTTAAATCCCGGTAGTTGTCCGCCTTCACCCGGTTTGGCTCCCTGTGCTATCTTGATTTGAATTTCGTCCGCATTAACCAGATATTCTGCCGTTACACCGAAACGACCGGAAGCTACCTGCTTGATTGCACTTCGTAAAGAACTGCCATCGGGCAGCGGTTGGAAACGGGCAGCGTCTTCGCCACCTTCACCGGTATTACTGCGTCCGTGAATTTTATTCATGGCAATAGCCATTGCCTCATGAGCCTCTTTGCTGATAGAACCAAAAGACATAGCCCCCGTGACGAAACGATGCAGAATGTTTTCCACCGGTTCTACCTGATCGATTGAAATCGGATTACGACGGAATCCCAGAAAGTCACGAAGGAAAATAGGCTTCTCTTTTTCGTCTACCAGATGGGTGTACTCTTTAAATTTTTTATAACTCCCCAGTCGTGTAGCCAATTGCAGAGTGCTGATTGTTTCCGGATTCCATGCGTGCTTTTCTCCATCTTTACGGAAAGCATACAAACCGTTATTTTTTAATAACTCTTCATTTTTAATACTTTCAAATCCTTCTTTATGGAAAGCAATGGCATCTCTGGCTATTTCTTCCAGACGGATACCTTCGATCGGTGAACCGAGTCCTCCAAAATAAGCCTTGCTCAATTCTTCACTCAAACCGACAGCTTCGAAAATCTTAGCACCACGATAGGAGCGGATCGTAGAGATACCCATCTTACTCATGATTTTAAACAAGCCTTTACAGATGGATTTGATATAGTTCTTTTCAGCAGTGGTATAATCCAACTGAATATCTTTGTCTTTTACCAGTCGGTCGAGGACAGCGAATGCCATGTAAGGATTCAGGGCACTTGCTCCGAAACCCAACAATAACGCGGCGTGCATCACTTCACGTATTTCACCACTTTCTACGATCAATGCCGTTTGCACCCGTTTACCAACTGAAATCAGGTGGTGATGAACAGCGCTTACTGCCAGCAATGATGGAATGGCAGCATGGGTAATATCCACCTCACGGTCGGTCAGGACAATGTAGTTTACACCTTCCGTCACGGATTCTTCCGCCATTTTACAAAGATGGGTCAGTGCTTCCTGCAGTCCGGCTTTCCCTTTGGCAACCTCAAACAACATGGGTAGTTTGACTGTTTTGAAGCCTTTATACCGGATATTACAAAGAATATCCAGTTGGGTATTGCTTAAAATCGGATGATTCAGGCGTACCATTTTGCAATGACTTTCACTGGGCGTCAGAATATTCATACCGACTGCTCCAATGTATTCTGTCAATGACATCACCAGTTCTTCACGAAGTGGATCAATGGGCGGATTGGTTACCTGGGCAAATTGCTGACGGAAATAGTTGTAAAGCAACTGTGGTTTATCTGAAAGTACGGCGAGTGGCGTATCGTTACCCATTGAATTGATCGGTTCTGCTCCGGTGCTTGCCATCGGCATAATCAGCCTTTCGATGTCCTCTTTGGAGTAGCCGAAAGTACGAAGCATCCGGTCGTAGTTTGCTACGTGATGAGGAACTTTGCGCCCGCTTTTCAGTTCATCCAGTTCGATTCGGTTGGTAGATAGCCAGGTGCGGTAAGGCTTGGCTTCAGCCAACTGTTTTTTCAGTTCGCCGTCATAGTAGATCTCGCCTTTTTCCGTATCCACCAGCAGGATTTTGCCGGGCTGTAAGCGACCTTTTTCTTTGATGTCTCCCGGTTCGAAATCCATAACACCGACTTCCGAAGCCACTACCATCATATCGTTTTTAGTAATCAGATAACGGGCAGGGCGCAGGCCATTGCGGTCGAGCATACCTCCGGCAAATCGTCCGTCGCTGAATAGTAGTGCGGCCGGTCCGTCCCACGGTTCCATCAGGATGGAGTGGTATTCGTAGAATGATTTCAGATCCTCACTGATCGGGTTCTTCTCGTTGAAAGATTCCGGCACGAGCATAGCCATGGCATGTGGCAGGCTCAATCCTGACATCACCAGGAACTCCAGTACATTGTCCAGAGAAGCACTGTCGCTCATGCCCGGTTGTATAATCGGGCGGATTTCTTTTATATCGCCTAAAGTGGGAGTGGAGAGTACACTTTCACGGGCTTCCATCCATCCTCGGTTACCACGGATAGTATTGATTTCACCGTTGTGTGCCAGCAGACGGAACGGCTGTGCCAATCCCCATGTAGGGAATGTATTGGTACTGAAACGAGAGTGCACCAATGCCAGTCCGCTGGTAAAATAGCTATTTGTCAGGTCCGGATAATAGTTGCGCAGCTGTAATGATGAAAGCATACCTTTATATATAATGCTTTTGGTAGAGAGTGACACGACATAAAAATCGTCTTTTGCCGGAATAGATGACAATCTGACTTTATTTTCGATTCTTTTCCGGATCAGATATAACTTCCGGTCGGCAGTTTCCGTTTCCGTAAATCCGGTGATGAACACTTGTTTGATGTCCGGTTCGTTTGCCAGAGCCGATTCTCCCAGGATTTCGGGGCAGGTGGGCACATTGCGTAAATGCATCAATGTGAGTCCTTCTTTTTCAATTTCTTCAATAATAATACTTAGAATAGCTGCCTGGTCTTTTTCGTTTTTCGGTAAAAACAATAATCCTGTGCCGTACCGTCCTTTTTCGGGGACAGGAATACCTTGTAATAAAATAAACTCATGCGGAATTTGAAGCATGATACCTGCACCGTCACCGGTCTTGTTATCCGCACCCTCGGCACCGCGATGGCGCATGTTTTCTAATACCTTTAAAGCCGACTCAACAATGTCGTGTGACTTTTCTCCATGAATGTTAACCAGCATACCGACACCGCAGGCATCGTGTTCGTATGCCGCATCGTACAAGCCCATCTGTTGGGGCTGTCGTTGGTAAGGGAATCCTTCTGTTACGTTGTTAAAAAGTTCTTGTTTCTTCATTCTTACTAGCTTTATTGTATGATAATACCTGTTTGATGTATCAAATTGTTTGGCAAAGTTAATATTTTAATTTCAAAATGATAGTGAAATTTAGCTTTTGTGTGACGCGAAATGAGAATAGGAATCTTTATTCTTTTAATTTGTTATTAAAAACAGGAAATTTGCTTTTAATTTGTTAGCTTATTTATCCTTATTTGAAGCTGATTGTAATTTGTTTCTTTTTGAGCTAAAAATAATATATTATTTAACTTTTTGATGTGTTTGCAACTTTTTTATGCGTTTCTGTCAAATAAATATGCTTTTTGTTGTCTTTATGTTATTTGTAATGTGTATATTTGCAGGCGAAATAAAAATATCATAATATGTGTGGAATAGTAGGCTATATTGGTAAACGAAAAGCCTACCCTATCCTTATCAAAGGGCTGAAGCGACTGGAGTATCGTGGATATGACAGCGCGGGGGTAGCAATCATTAGTGATGACCAACAGTTAAATGTGTATAAGACGAAAGGAAAAGTCTCTGATCTTGAAAATTTCGTCACACAGAAAGATATTTCCGGTACAATCGGAATTGCCCATACCCGTTGGGCTACTCACGGGGAACCTTGTTCTGCTAACGCACACCCTCATTACTCTTCTTCCGAAAAGCTCGCTCTCATTCATAACGGTATTATTGAAAACTACGCCGTTCTTAAAGAAAAACTTCAAGCCAAAGGCTATATTTTTAAAAGTAGTACAGATACCGAAGTCCTCGTTCAATTAATAGAATACATGAAAGTCACTAATCAGGTCAGTCTGTTGACGGCTGTTCAGTTGGCGTTAGGGGAGGTAATTGGTGCTTATGCGATTGCGATTCTTGATAAGGAGCATCCCGATGAGATTATTGCTGCCCGTAAGAGCAGTCCATTGGTAGTGGGGATTGGAGAGAATGAGTTCTTTCTTGCTTCAGATGCTACTCCGATTGTAGAATATACTGATAAAGTGGTTTATCTGGAAGACGGGGAAATAGCTGTTTTGAATCTGGGGAAGGAGTTGAAGGTAGTCAACTTGAACAATGTCGAAATGATACCTGAAATAAAGAAGGTGGAACTCAACCTCGGTCAGTTGGAAAAAGGGGGATATCCGCACTTTATGTTGAAAGAGATTTTCGAACAGTCCGATTGTATTCGTGATTGCATGCGCGGACGTATCAATGTGGAAGCTGATAATGTGGTGCTTTCTGCTGTGATAGATCATCGGGAAAAGCTGCTGAATGCCAAACGGTTTATTATTGTTGCTTGCGGAACTTCCTGGCATGCCGGACTGATTGGTAAGCATCTGATTGAGAGTTTTTGCCGCATACCGGTGGAAGTGGAGTATGCTTCCGAATTCCGCTACCGTGATCCGGTGATTGACGGGCAGGATGTGGTGATAGCAATCTCCCAGAGTGGCGAGACGGCAGATACATTGGCTGCTGTGGAATTGGCGAAAAGCCGCGGGGCATTTATATATGGCATTTGCAATGCGATCGGCTCTTCTATTCCCCGTGCCACTCATACCGGTTCATATATTCATGTGGGTCCAGAAATCGGGGTGGCTTCTACCAAAGCATTTACCGGACAGGTCACTGTATTGGCGATGTTGGCATTGACACTTGCCAAAGCGAAAGGAACCATTGACGAACAGCATTATCTTTCAATCGTACAGGAGTTAAATCATATTCCGGAAAAAATGAAAGAGGTGTTGGAATTGAATGATACTTTGGCGGAGTTATCGAAAACTTTCACTTATGCGCATAATTTTATTTACCTGGGACGCGGATATAGTTATCCCGTTGCTCTGGAAGGTGCATTGAAATTGAAAGAAATATCGTATATTCACGCCGAAGGTTATCCGGCTGCGGAGATGAAGCATGGACCGATTGCCCTGATCGATGCGGAAATGCCGGTAGTGGTGATTGCTACCCAGAATGGGTTGTATGAGAAAGTAGTAAGTAATATTCAGGAGATTAAGGCACGGAAAGGAAAAGTGATTGCATTTGTGACGAAAGGAGATACCGTTATCAGCAAAATCGCTGACTGTAGTATCGAACTTCCTGAAACAATCGAATGTCTCGATCCGTTAATTACTACGGTACCTCTGCAACTTCTTGCTTACCACATTGCGGTATGCAAAGGGATGGATGTGGATCAGCCGAGAAATCTGGCGAAGTCGGTAACAGTAGAGTAACTTTAAGTAGTAACTAGTATATAGAGAGATGGAACAATTGAAACATGAATGTGGCGTTGCCATGATACGCTTGCTCAAACCGTTAGAGTATTACGAGAAAAAGTACGGGACATGGATGTATGGTCTTAATAAACTCTACCTGTTGATGGAGAAGCAGCATAATCGTGGACAGGAAGGTGCGGGACTGGCGTGTGTGAAACTGGAAGCAAATCCGGGCGAAGAATATATGTTTCGTGAACGCGCTTTAGGTTCCGGAGCCATTACGGAAATCTTTGAAAACGTTCAAAACAATTTTAAGGATCTCACTCCCGAACAGTTGCACGATGCAGCGTATGCCAAACGAACTTTGCCTTTTGCCGGTGAAGTATATATGGGACATCTTCGTTATTCCACGACGGGAAAATCCGGAATCTCTTATGTGCATCCATTTTTAAGAAGAAATAACTGGCGCGCCAAGAATCTGGCTCTCTGCGGAAATTTCAATATGACGAATGTAGACGAGATATTTGCCCGTATCACTGCCATTGGTCAGCATCCGCGTAAATATGCCGATACATATATCATGTTGGAGCAGGTGGGACACCGTCTTGACCGTGAAGTGGAGCGTGTATTCAATCTTGCCGAAGCCGAGGGGCTTACGGGCATGGGAATCACTCATTATATAGAAGAATATATTGATTTGGCAAACGTGTTGCGCACTTCCAGCCGCGAATGGGATGGGGGATACGTGATCTGCGGATTGACCGGGAGCGGCGAGTCCTTCGCCATCCGCGACCCGTGGGGAATCCGGCCTGCATTCTGGTATCAGGATGATGAGATAGCTGTTCTTGCTTCCGAACGTCCGGTGATCCAGACTGCTTTGAATGTTCCGTTTGAGGAAATCAAAGAATTGCAACCGGGGCAAGCATTGTTAATCAGCAAAGAAGGTAAAATCCGTACTTCGCAAATTAACAAGCCGCGCGAAAATCATGCCTGTTCTTTCGAACGTATCTATTTCTCCCGTGGGAGTGATGTCGATATTTATAAGGAAAGGAAACGGTTGGGTGAAAAGTTGGTTCCGAGAATATTGAAAGCTATCAATAATGACATCGATCATACGGTTTTTTCTTTTATTCCCAATACTGCGGAGGTGGCTTTCTACGGAATGTTGCAGGGACTGGACGATTACTTGAATGAGGAGAAAGTGCAGCAAATTGCTGCATTAGGGCATCATCCGGATATGGAGGAACTGGAAGTCATTCTTTCCCGCCGCATCCGTAGCGAAAAGGTGGCGATCAAGGATATCAAACTCCGTACGTTTATTGCCGAAGGAAACAGTCGTAATGATCTGGCAGCCCATGTGTATGACATTACATACGGAAGTCTGGTACCCGGTGTTGATAATCTGGTGATTATTGACGACAGCATTGTGCGTGGTACTACGTTGAAACAAAGTATTATCGGTATTCTCGACCGTCTCGGTCCGAAGAAGATTGTGATAGTATCTTCTTCTCCGCAAGTGCGTTATCCTGACTATTACGGTATCGATATGGCAAAGATGAGTGAGTTTATCGCTTTCCGAGCTGCTGTCGAACTTTTAAAGGAGCGGGATATGAAAGATGTGATTGCGGCTGCCTACCGTAAATCGAAAGATCAGGTGGGACTGCCGAAAGAGCAGATGATAAACTATGTGAAGAATATCTATGCTCCGTTCACCGATGAGGAAATCTCTGCCAAGATGGTGGAACTGCTGACTCCCAAGGGAACAAAGGCGAAAGTGGAAATTGTCTATCAACCGTTGGAGGGATTGCACGAGGCTTGTCCGCATCATAAAGGCGACTGGTATTTTAGCGGTAACTACCCTACACCGGGAGGTGTGAAAATGGTGAACCGGGCGTTCATCGACTATATAGAACAAATGTATCAATTCTAACAACCATACAACGATTCAAAAATAAGAATGAGAAATGTGACATTAATCCTTGACGACGGGAGCCGGTTTTCCGGTAAGTCGTTTGGCTACGAGAAGCCGGTGGCAGGCGAAGTAGTTTTTAATACTGCCATGACCGGATACCCGGAGAGCCTTACTGACCCTTCATACGCCGGACAGTTGATGACGCTTACCTATCCTCTGGTAGGCAACTACGGTGTTCCTCCTTTTACCATCGAACCGAATGGACTTGCCACTTTCATGGAAAGTGAGAAAATCCATGCGGAAGCGATTATCGTAAGTGACTATTCTTATGAATACAGCCACTGGAATGCGGTGGAAAGTCTCGGTGACTGGTTGAAACGCGAGCAGATTCCCGGTATCACAGGCATTGATACGCGCGAGCTGACTAAGGTTCTTCGTGAACATGGAGTAATGATGGGAAAAATCGTTTTCGATGATGAACCGGATAATGTGCCTGAAGCAGTATACGCAGGCGTCAATTATGTAGATCGTGTATCTTGCAAAGAGATTATTTGCTATCTTCCTGCCGGAACTTCACAAACTTTCTCCGTAAATAGTTCCTATGCGCAGCTTAATTCTCAATTCTCAACTTTCAATTCTCAATTTAAGAAGGTTATCCTGGTAGATTGCGGTGTAAAGACAAATATTATTCGTTGTCTGCTGAAACGTAATGTAGAAGTGATCCGTGTACCTTGGGATTATGATTATAGCGGACTCGAATTTGACGGGTTGTTTATCTCCAACGGACCGGGTGACCCGGATACTTGTGATGCTGCGGTACAGAATATACGGAAGGCGATGGTAAATGAGAAACTGCCTATCTTCGGCATCTGTATGGGTAACCAGTTGCTTTCAAAAGCGGGCGGAGCCAAGATTTATAAATTGAAATACGGACATCGTAGCCACAATCAGCCGGTGCGTATGATAGGTACGGAACGTTGTTTCATTACTTCACAAAATCATGGTTATGCCGTAGACAATAATACGTTGAGTGCAGAGTGGGAACCGTTGTTTATCAATATGAACGATGGGTCCAACGAGGGAATCAAACATAAAAAGAATCCCTGGTTCTCTGCGCAATTCCACCCGGAAGCTGCGAGTGGACCTACGGATACGGAATTCCTGTTCGACGAATTTGTAAAACTATTGTAACAATGAAAGAAAATATAAAGAAAGTATTGCTATTAGGTTCAGGTGCCCTGAAAATCGGTGAGGCTGGTGAATTTGACTATTCCGGTTCACAGGCACTTAAAGCCTTGAAAGAAGAGGGTATTGAAACCATTCTTATCAATCCGAATATTGCTACGGTGCAGACTTCCGAAGGAGTGGCAGATCAAATTTACTTTCTTCCGGTGACTCCGTACTTCGTAGAGAAAGTGATCCAAAAAGAAAAACCGGAAGGTATTATGCTGGCGTTCGGTGGTCAGACGGCTCTGAACTGTGGAGTAGCATTGTATAAAGAAGGTATTCTTGAAAAATATAATGTAAAAGTGTTGGGTACTCCGGTACAGGCCATTATGGATACCGAGGACCGTGAACTTTTTGTTCAGAAATTGAATGAGATCAATGTAAAAACCATCAAGAGTGAAGCCGTAGAAAATGCGGAAGATGCACGTCGCGCAGCAAAAGAACTGGGCTATCCGGTGATTGTTCGTGCTGCTTATGCGTTAGGAGGCTTGGGGTCCGGTTTCTGTGATAATGAACAACAGCTGGATGTGCTGGTAGAAAAAGCATTCTCTTTCTCCCCACAGGTATTGGTGGAGAAATCACTACGCGGTTGGAAAGAAGTGGAATATGAAGTGGTACGTGACCGCTTCGATAACTGTATCACCGTTTGTAATATGGAAAACTTCGATCCGCTGGGTATTCATACCGGTGAGTCTATCGTTATTGCTCCTTCACAGACGCTTACCAATAAAGAGTATCATAAACTTCGGGAATTGGCAATACGTATCATCCGCCATATCGGTATCGTGGGTGAATGTAACGTACAATATGCCTTCGATCCCGAATCCGAAGATTACCGGGTGATCGAAGTAAATGCCCGCCTTTCCCGTTCATCGGCTTTAGCATCTAAGGCAACCGGTTATCCGCTGGCTTTCGTTGCTGCCAAATTGGGATTGGGTTATGGACTCTTCGACCTGAAGAATTCTGTAACCAAGACTACTTCCGCTTTCTTTGAACCGGCACTGGATTATGTCGTATGTAAGATTCCTCGTTGGGATTTAGGTAAATTCCACGGTGTAGATAAAGAGTTGGGTTCTTCTATGAAATCTGTGGGTGAAGTGATGGCTATCGGACGCACTTTTGAAGAAGCTATCCAGAAAGGTCTTCGTATGATCGGACAGGGAATGCATGGTTTTGTGGAGAACAAAGAATTGGTTATTTCCGACATTGATAAAGCCTTGCGCGAACCGACCGATAAACGTATTTTCGTGATCTCGAAAGCGTTTCGCGCCGGCTACACCATCGATCAGGTGCACGAATTGACTAAGATTGATAAATGGTTCTTGCAGAAGTTAATGAATATTATGAAGACTTCCGAAGAACTGCATAGTTGGGGAAACAATCACAAACAGATTGCCGATTTGCCGAACGAATTGCTCCGTAAAGCTAAGGTTCAAGGTTTCTCCGATTTCCAGATTGCCCGTGCCATCGGTTACGAAGGTGATATGGAAGATGGAATTCTTTATATCCGCAAACACCGTAAAGAGGCAGGCATTCTTCCGGTAGTGAAACAGATCGATACGTTGGCAGCCGAATACCCGGCACAAACCAATTATCTGTATCTTACTTATAGCGGTGTAGCAAATGATGTGCGTTATCTGGGCGACCATAAATCCATCGTCGTATTGGGTTCCGGTGCTTATCGTATCGGTTCTTCCGTAGAATTCGACTGGTGTGGCGTACAGGCTTTGAATACCATTCGCAAAGAGGGATGGCGCAGTGTCATGATTAACTATAATCCTGAAACCGTATCTACGGATTACGATATGTGCGACCGTTTGTACTTTGATGAATTGACTTTTGAACGTGTGATGGATATTCTGGAACTGGAGAATCCGCATGGGGTAATTGTATCTACCGGCGGTCAGATTCCAAATAACCTTGCTTTGCGTCTGGATGCACAGAAGATCAATATTCTAGGTACGAGTGCCAAGAGTATTGATAATGCCGAAGATCGTGAGAAATTCTCTGCCATGCTTGACCGTATCGGTGTGGATCAGCCCCGTTGGCGTGAATTAACTTCTATGGATGACATTCAGGAGTTCGTTGAAGAGGTAGGTTTCCCCGTACTTGTTCGTCCGTCTTATGTGCTTTCGGGAGCTGCGATGAATGTTTGTTCCAACCAGGAAGAATTGGAACGTTTCTTGAAACTGGCAGCTAATGTATCGAAGAAACATCCGGTGGTAGTAAGCCAGTTTATCGAACACGCCAAGGAAGTGGAAATGGATGCGGTGGCGCAGAATGGAGAAATTGTAGCATACGCTATAAGTGAGCATATCGAATTTGCGGGAGTACATTCCGGCGATGCAACAATCCAGTTCCCGCCGCAAAAGCTGTATGTAGAAACTGTTCGCCGTATTAAGCGTATCAGCCGTGAGATTGCTAAGGCTTTGAATATCTCCGGTCCGTTTAATATTCAGTATCTGGCGAAAGACAACGATATCAAGGTGATTGAATGTAATCTGCGTGCCAGCCGTTCTTTCCCGTTTGTCAGCAAAGTGTTGAAGATCAACTTTATCGAGCTGGCAACGAAAGTAATGCTCGGTCTGCCTGTGGAGAAACCGGAAAAAAATCTCTTCGAACTGGATTATGTGGGAATCAAGGCTTCCCAATTCTCTTTCAACCGCTTGCAGAAGGCTGATCCGGTGTTGGGAGTAGATATGGCTTCTACCGGTGAAGTGGGTTGTATCGGAATGGATACTTCCTGTGCCGTACTCAAAGCGATGCTTTCCGTAGGCTATCGTATTCCGAAGAAGAATATCCTGCTGTCTACGGGAACAATGAAACAGAAAGCCGATATGATGGATGCGGCCCGTATGTTGGTGAATAAGGGATACAAACTCTTTGCAACGGGTGGTACACACAAAACGCTTGCAGAGAATGGAATTGAAAGTACTCATGTCTATTGGCCGAGTGAGGAGGGACATCCGCAAGCATTGGAGATGCTTCATCGCAAGGAGATTGACATGGTAGTCAATATCCCGAAGAATCTGACAGCCGGAGAATTAAGTAATGGGTATAAAATCCGTCGTGCTGCCATTGACTTGAATATACCGTTGATTACGAATGCCCGTCTGGCTAGTGCATTTATCAATGCCTTCTGTACGATGAGTGTGGATGATATAGCTATCAAGAGCTGGGCAGAGTATAAATAAGCAGAATGTCATCTTTTTGAAAAGAGGCTGACATCATATTGAAATGAAAATGGTAAGGCCGTTCCTGTTATTCGGGAGCGGCCTTTGTTGTTGTAGAAATGTAATAACTCTGTCATTCATTGGTATTTCCATGTCGTTTACTTTGCGCCTGCAAAACGATAGAGATACGATATGAGAAAAAGAAACATGATTCTGGTTGCCGGTCTGCTGGCATTTACTTCAGTATGGGGACAAAACACGACTTCCGGTTGGGAAGATGAATCGGGTAAGATACCTGTAAAGGCTTATTTTGAGAGTGGAAAACTTCACTTTGCTTCTAAAAATGAAAACTTTCATTTATGGTTTGATAATCGAATTTATTTGGATGCAGCGGTTTATTCGCCCACGTCGAATGTGGATGATCTGACATCCAAAACGAACAAGGATCTGGAGGACGATGACAATCAATTCCGTTTTAGCAACGGGGTGAGTATTCGTCGTGCACGTTTCGGTGTGAAAGCCACTTTATACAAAAAATGGTTTGCAGAACTGGATCTGGATTTCGCTTACAATGAAGTGGAAATAAAAGATATGTATCTGGGCTATAAATTTAATAATCATTTCTTTGTAAAGGCGGGAAATTTTAAAGTTCCGATGAGTATGGAACGTACAACGAGTTCTAAATATCTGATGGCTTCGGAACGTCCGATGGCAGTGGAAGCTTTTGCTGACGGGCGCCGTCTGGGACTTGCCGGAACTGGTTGGGGAAAACATTGGTGGGCTTCCGCTGGAGTATTTGGTAGGGAAGTGGATATCATTCAGAAAGAGCGTAATAGAGGGAATGACGGTTATGCTCTGGCTACCCGTGTAGCAGTGTCGCCTATTTACAATGAAGATATGACGATTCATGTCGGCGGATACTTTAACTATCAGACACCTTCCGGTTCAGGGCTGGAGGATAAGACGGTTCTTTTCCGGACTTTCCCGGAGAGCAGGGTAGACCGTCGCCGATTTGTGCAAGCCGAGATTTCGAATGTCAATCATTATTATACTACAGGCTTCGAACTGGGATTCCGTTATCGTAAGTTACTGACTTATGGAGAATATATTTATAACAACATATCCCGCTATATCTATGGTGCTAATAATCAAAAGACTGATTTGAAAAATGCAGTATTTAATGGTTGGTATGCTACGGCATCTTATATGATATTGGGAGAAAACCGTCAATACTCCCCGGATGAGGCGGAATTTGGTCCAATGAAAATGCGTCGTAAAGGGGGGAATTTGGAAGTTGCGGCTCGTATCAGTAATATAAATATGAATGATTTCCATGATCCGGCTGCGTATATTACAGGAGGTAAGGCAACCAGCTATTCTGCTTCGTTGAACTGGTATCCTGTACGTAATGTGGTGATTGGACTGAATTACATTTATATGAATAATGATAAATATGCCGACTCTAAAGGACAAATTACCAAGGGAGGTAAACCTTTAAGTGAAGTAATGCCTTCAGGAATCGATTTTAATGTATTTCAGTTGCGTACAATGATTTCTTTTTAAACGCGAATAACGATATAAATTAAAAAAAGATGATTATGAAAAAGTTTTTGCTGATGAGCACACTTTGTGCTTTGGCTTTGGTTGGATGTAAAGATGACTCGGAACCGGAAATTCCTACTGATATTGATTATTCAGGATTGGTATTGAATGAAATTTGTGGAAACGATGGGAATGCAAGTGAAGAAGATTGGATTGAGATTTATAATACTTCCAATACAACAATTAATCTCAATGGCGTTAAACTGGTGAAAACTGATGAAGAAGGTGTTTCGGAGATTATTTATACATTTGGGGAAGGGGCAGCCATTGCCGGTAAAGCATATTTGCTGAAAGTCAAAGGCGTTGATTTTACTCAAGGAATCTCAAATACTAAATCTGTTTCTATCACTTTGCAAATGCCCTCTGGTAAAGATATAGACAAATTTGATAAGGATGCGGAATTTGGTGATGGAGGTAAACATGAAGTGGGAGGCAGTTATTCACGTATTCCTGACGGTACGGGAGAATGGACTGTTGTATTGAAAGCTACTAAAGGAACAGCTAATAAAATTACGGAACCTGAAGGACCTTCCGGTATTGATTATATTGGATTGGTGCTGAATGAGTTGAACGGTAATAAACCCAAATATATTGAGTTGTATAATAGTACAGGTCGTGAACTGGATATAACCGGAGTAAAGATTAAAAAAGATGATGGGGATATTGTTTATATAGCTCCCGAAGGGACTAAAATACAGTCTCATGGTTTTTTAGTGCTTCTTTCGGATCAAGCGGATTATTCTACAGGCTTTACAAGTGGACTCTCCGCTAAAAAATCTGTGAAGATTGAGCTTCTTTCACCGGAAGAAACTGCCATAGACGTATTCAAGAATCTAACGGATGCCGGTGAAGAGGTTTGGGGAGAAACACCTAAATACAATGGAGAAACAGAGGGAATGGCGTATGCCCGTAAGGATAACGGTGCTGAATGGTATATGATGAAAGCCACTCAAGGTGAGAGTAATAGCACCACTGCCGGACTAAGTACAAAAATAGAATGGTAAGATTATAATTGTAAGGAATGAGAAAGCTAATCCTTTTATTATTTACGGGAATTCTTCTTTTTAGCTGCACCGCTGTCGGAGCAGACGAAGGAAGAATTCTTCGTTTTATATATTGTTCAGACGTACATTATGGTCTTGAACGTGAATTTCGGGGAAAAGAAGTGGGAAGTGATGAGGTAAGTCGTGCTATGTTGGCAACCTTCAAATTGCTTTCTGAAACTCGGCTGCCGGAAGATAGTGGGGTGGGTGCAGGAATAAAATTCGGTTCTCCTGATTTTGTTGTTTGTACGGGTGATATTGCCAATCGGATGGAAGAAGGAGTTCAATCTGCTACTACATCATGGAGTCAATTTTGCAGTGATTGGGATTCATCGATAAGTTCTCCTTTGTATCTGGTACCGGGTAATCACGATATTTCTAATGCGATAGGTTATTCCAAGGTTTTATCTCCAGAAAAAGATGCATCCAGTGCTGCCGGTATTTTCAACCGGATGATGCGCCCTGCGGTGGAACGTACGGCGGAGACTTTTAATTATCAAACGGATAAGGTGCATTATTCCTTTGTAAAGGACGGGGTACGGTTTGTTTTTATGGGAATGTGGCCTGATGCATATATGCGTCAATGGTTCGATCAGGAAATAGGAACCGATACGATTATTCCTGTTATTTTATTTACCCACGATCCTCCCATTGCCGATACCAAGCATTTTACGAATCCGAACGGTAAGCATACGATCAATTCAGTAGATAAGTTTCAGAATTTGTTGGCAGATACCTGTCTGGTGACTGATGTCAAAAAGAAAGCCACAAAGAATTGGGAAAAGCTGGAGCAGTTTATCCATTCTCATTCTATGATTAAGGCTTACTTTCATGGAGATAAGAATTACAATGAATTTTATACCTGGAATGGGGTAAATGGAACAATTGATTTACCTGTTTTCCGGGTGGACTCCCCTATGAAAGGTGAGTATTCTTCTGCTGACGAACGTCTACTTTCCTTTATTGTAGTTACCATGGATGTGAATCAACGCTTGTTAACGGCTCGTGAATGTTTGTGGAATACGGAAAACAAAACCAGTATCCAATGGGGAAGTTCTTGCACTATCACTTTCTGATAAATAGCCAAATTTAGTATTAAATCGTATAGGTTACTAAAAACTTTATAAGAAAACGACCGTAAATCACCTTCTTTGTTGTAAATTCGTTCTATTTCTCGTAATATCAAACTTATTTTAATCAATTAATATAGAAAGTAAATTATGAGAAAAGACGGATTTACCGTATGTGCAAATAATTATATAAATTGTTTGCGTCAGGAAGGGCGTTATGCCACAGCACATGTTTATGAGAATGCACTTCGCTCTTTCACCATATTTTGTGGAACAGAGTGTGTGTCATTCAGTTTGATTACTCGTGAGAACTTGAAGCGGTATAGCAGTTATCTGATGTCCTGCCGCTTGAAGTTGAACACGATTTCCACCTATATGCGAATGTTACGTTGCATATACAATAAGGGAGTAGATACTCATCAGGCTCCTTATATTCATCGCTTGTTTCGTGATGTCTTTACCGGAGTAGATACTCGTCAGAAAAAAGCAATTCCTATAAACGAATTACACACGCTGCTTTATAAAGATCCACAGTCCGAAAAACTTCGCCGGACGCAAGCCATCGCTAATTTGTTATTTTTATTTTGCGGAATGCCTTTCGCCGATCTTGCTCATCTGGAAAAGTCGAATTTGGAGGGGAATATATTGAAGTACAACCGTATCAAGACGGGAACTCCAATGAGTATAGAAATCTTAGAATCGGCTTCATGTATTGTTTCCCGACTTCGTAATACGCATTCCGCTGTTCTCCCCGAGCATCCGGATTATCTTTTTTATATATTAAGTGGAAAGAATAAACGGGATGACGAAGCGGCATATATAGAATATCAATCCACTCTGCGTCGTTTTAATAATGATTTGAAGAGTTTAGCCAAGAAGCTACGTATTCATTCATCCGTAACTTCTTATACGTTTCGCCATTCCTGGGCAACTACCGCTAAATACAGGGGAGTACCTATCGAAATGATTAGCGAGTCATTGGGGCATAAATCTATTAAGACAACACAAATTTACTTGAAAGGTTTTGAATTGAATGAGCGTACCAAAGTAAATCGGTTGAATTATTCTTACGTTAGGAATTATAGGGGAATTCTTTGAAAAGTATATTAAGTCTTTGATAACCAGTCTAAATACGCAGCTGTTACTTCTTAGGTAACGGAAATTATTCGGTGCAAATATAGACAAATTTGTTAATAACATACAAGCAAAATTCCTTTTTTTTCTCTTTTTATTTAAATTTTTTTTGGTATAAATATTGTGGATTTTTAGTGCATTTATGACTTTTCCACAAAAAAAAACTATCCCCGTGTCAAACACCAATGTCATTAAGTTAAGGCAGGAACAATAAGTATGAAATGACATGTTATGAATCATAAAATAGAAAAATCAGATGTCTATCTATTTAGTACTTATTTTTTGCATGCTAAAATTGACAGATTAAAATCTGCCTGACTTTTATTTCTCTTTATTTTATGCTATTCTGTATACGAATTGTATTTTAGCCTTTAGCGGAGTCTTTTTTCTGGGATATCCTCTGTTTGGGCGAATCGGGGATAGATTTTTCCTGATTAACATTTCCGCAGCCGGAGGTGAAACACCTCCGGTCAAAAGGCTCTTTACAATGCAAACTGCATTTGAAAATCGTATCTTATATTCATATTTTCTTTTTCTTTGATGGATTTCTACACATTGAGAGACAACAACCGTCATGTTATGCATAATCAATGCAGCATAAATTTCCTGTGTTACAAAGCAGCTCTTTTTTGAATGGAATTTCAACATCCCT
>ENA-ORTZ01001034-ORTZ01001034.1-human-gut-metagenome-genome-assembly--contig:-NODE-1034-length-17930-cov-2.695832_pt1 | contig 17930 bp, 10 predicted proteins | sample MGYA00242075_ERZ509199 | MGnify/ENA primary metagenome ERZ509199 (study PRJEB26280, sample SAMEA2338824) | human gut metagenome | biome: human gut; feature: human-associated habitat; material: faeces...
CCCAGGCGAAGAGTTTTCCGGTACGTCCGAATCCGGTTGCTATTTCATCGAAGATCAACAGTACCCCATACCGGTGGCAGAGGCGCGCAGCTTCTCTTAAATATTCCGGATGGTAGAAACGCATGCCTCCCGCACCTTGTACAATTGGCTCGAGAATGAAAGCTGCCAGTTTTCCGGACTGCTTTTCCAGCAGTTGTTCCAGCGGACGGATGTCTTCCGGATCCCATTCGTCTCCGAACCGTGAAGTAGGGGCGGGGAGAAAATGGCGGATAGGGAGTGCCGAACCGAAGATGCTATGCATTCCCGTTACCGGATCGCATACCGACATGGCATTCCAGGTATCTCCGTGGTAACCGTTGCGGATGGTGACGAAATTACTTTTTTCCGGTTGCCCGGCTGCATACCAATACTGTACGGCCATTTTCATTGCTACTTCAACTGCTACCGAACCTGAATCGGCATAGAATATCTTTTGCATGGAAGGCGGAACCAGCGGCAGCAACAGTTTGCCCAGTTCGATAGCCGGATCGTGCGTAAGGCCGCCGAACATGACGTGAGACATCTTGCTGAGTTGCTCTTGTACTGCCCGGTTCAATGCCGGATGATTGTATCCGTGGACTGCACACCACCACGATGACATACCTTCGATCAGTGTCTGCCCGCTTGCTAATGTGATGGTGACGCCGTCAGCCCGTTTCACTTTATAGACCGGAAGTGGATTGGAAGTCGAAGTATACGGGTGCCATAAGTGTTCGCGGTCGAACTGTGAGTCGGCAAAATGGTAGCCTTCCGAAAGAATCATCTCTTTGTCATCCGATACTTTAGAGCCAAGAGTAGTCAGCAAATCTCCCACAATGGCGGAGTTAATGCCGATATAGAGCGATTTCCGGACAGCTTCGGGCGTTAACTGCGAACGTCCCCCGGCAAAGCGCAGGTAGGCTGTAGGATTTATGAAACGGAAAAGGGCAACTGTTGTCAGTACCTCTTCTTCGCTGAGCGGTGACTGATGTTCGAGCGGAGTGCCCGGTATGGGTTGCAGCAAGTTGATCGGGATGGATTGAATGTCGAGCTCGCGGAGCGTGAAGGCAAACTCGATTCGTTGTTCCACGGTTTCGCCCATACCGATGATACCTCCGCAACAAAGGTCCATTCCCACCCGTCGCGCGGCATGCAGGGTCTTCAGTTTCTGCTCCTGTGTATGTGTGGTGCAGAGGGAGTCGAAATGTGAAGGAGCAGTCTCAAGGTTACAGTGATACCGGGTGACTCCGGCATTGTACAGTGCCTGTAATTCTTCTTCGTCCAATAGTCCCAGTGAGGCGCATAGCCGGATAGACGAGTGACGTCGCATCCGTCGTGCGGCTACACAAAGTTCCTTCATGTTTTTAGGCGAAGGTTTCCGACCACTGGTCACCAGTGAAAAACGATTGATTCCTTGCGCCTCGTTGTATTTGGCTTGACGCAGACACTCTTCCGCACTTACCAGATCGTATACATCTGCCTTCGTCTTGTAGTGGGATGACTGTGCACACCATTTGCAGTTTTCGGGGCAGCGTCCCGAACGGGCATTGATGATGGAACACATGTCGAACTCCTGTGAAGCGCAGAAACGGGTGATTTCGTGCGCTGCGTCGTACAACTCTTCTTTTCGGGGAAATTGTGCCAGCCATTCGGCCTGCTCACGGCTGATGGCCGTTCCCTGTAATACTTGGTTTTTGATTTCTTCAATGGTCATAGGATGGGGAATTAAAAAAGAGGTTGCCGGTCCCATTTGGATGGGAGGCAACCTCTTTATATGAAATGTATAAAACGGATGTCACAACAGTTGACTGCGCGGCACCTGAATAAGAATATTTCAAAGATTGAAATGGAATGAAAAGAAAGAGTAAGGGTGTGGGAGACAGTACGGTACTCTCCCAATCTTCTTCCGGGACAGAATCTTCTGTTTCACCTTGCGGATCAATTCCTTCCGTATGTGGAGTCTGTTGCTTGCACAACGCACATTCCGTGACATTCTTTCTCAATTGTCCGATGGTGACACACAATCCCAAAGTGGCGAATATGGCATAGGCTTTCCGGCTCCACTGGCGGAAGCGGATGAACGAATGCGATATATACCTTTCTTTTTTCATAAGCTATATGGGGGATATCTTGTTATCGGACGGGGGCAAAGCTACAAAGAATCTACGGAATGACCAAGGGAATAGCATCGGTTTGTAAACAGAAGTGTCACTTCTACCACAAATGCGGTACAAGAATCCCCTATAAAAGGGATTTCGGGAACAACCCCTATACTCTACTTTTGCAGCATGGAATGATCCGTGAAAATTAATTAAAAAATGTAGGTGGCTTTTGACACACCTTCAAGAATAAAACAACAATTTCAAAGCTTTTAACAACAATCTGTCGGATTGTGTGTTAAACAAAAGATTCTAATTTAAACATAACTAAACTTAAGGTATGAAGACCAATTTACGTCTATTATTTACGTTGCTCTTTGTGGTTTCGGTTGCAGCATTACATGCCGGGACAATGAATGACATACGTGTTTCGGGCACTGTTGTGTCCGAAGGAGACCCGTTGCCCGGTGTATCGGTATTAGTGAAAGGAACCAGTGTCGGTACCATTACGGGTATCGACGGTAAGTATTCCATTAATGTACCGTCCGATGGTACGCTGGTATTCAGTTTTATCGGACTGAAATCTGTGGAACATAAAGTGGGTGGACGCTCAGTGATCAATGTCGAACTGGTGCCCGACAGCAAACAATTGGAAGAAGTGATGGTAGTAGCCTATGCCACTGCCAAGAAATATAGTTTCACCGGTGCCGCCTCTACCGTTAAAGGTGACGAGATAGCAAAGTTACAAACCTCGAGTGTCTCACGTGCCCTTGAAGGAACCGTAGCCGGTCTGCAGGCAAGTGCCGCAAGCGGTCAGCCGGGTACCGATGCGACCATACGTATCCGTGGTATCGGATCCATCAATGCGTCCAGTGCACCTCTTTATGTAGTAGATGGTGTGCCTTATGACGGCAGTGTGAACTCTATCAACCCCGAAGATATTGCATCGATGACGGTTCTGAAAGATGCGGCCTCGGCTGCTTTGTACGGTTCGCGTGGTGCCAATGGTGTAATTATTATCACCACTAAGCAGGGACAAAGCGATTCGAAGACTACGGTGAATGTGAAAGCCAGTTTCGGTGGTTCCAATCGCGCGGTACGCGATTACGACCGGATCGGCACCGATCAGTACTTCGAACTTTATTGGGAGGCTTTACGTAACCAATATGCACTGGATACAAAGAATTATACTCCTCAGACAGCGGCTATCAAAGCTTCTAAAGACTTGGTAGGAAAACTGATGGGGAGTGGCCCCAATCCTTATGGCGCTAAATACCCTCAGCCGGTAGGCACGGATGGAAAATTGGTGGACGGGGCCGTTCCACTCTGGAATTTCGACTGGCAGGATGCCATGGAGCAGCAGGCACTTCGCACGGAATTGGGATTGAATGTCTCAGGAGGGGGCAAAACCAATCAATATTACTTTTCTGCCGGATACCTGAATGATAAAGGTATTGCGTTGGAGTCCGGTTATGAACGCTTTAATCTCCGATCGAACGTGACAAGCCAGATGACCAAATGGCTTCGGGGAGGAGTGAACATGAGCTTTGCCCACTCTTTGCAGAATTATCCTGTATCATCGGATACGAAAACAAGTAACGTCATCAATGCCGGCCGTCTGATGAACGGGTTCTATCCCATCTATCAGATGAACGAAGACGGAACCTATAAACTGGATTCCGAGGGACAGCGGATATACGATTTCGGTTCTTACCGTCCGTCCGGTTCGATGGCTAACTGGAACCTTCCGGCTACATTACCCAATGATAAGTCGGAGCGTATGAAAGATGAATTTTCGGGACGTACTTTCCTTGAAGTTACCTTTATCGAAGGATTGAAGTTTAAAACCAGCTTCAACTTCGACCTGATCAATTATAATTCACTCGACTATACCAACCCTAAAATAGGCCCGGCTGTTAATACCGGAGGTTCATCGAGTCGTGAAAACGACCGTACTTTTTCGTGGACCTGGAATAATATCCTGACTTATGACAAAACCCTCGGAGAGCATCATTTCAACCTGTTGGCCGGACAAGAGGCTTATTCTTACCGTTACGATGTGTTGCGGGCATCCCGTTCGAATATGGCATTGCCTGATTTTCCCGAACTGGCTGTCGGTTCGCTGGTAACCGGAGGGACAGGATACCGCGTTAATTACTCGTTGGTAGGGTACTTTTTAAATGCCCAATATGACTATCAAAGCAAATATTTCTTTTCAGGTTCTTATCGGCGGGACGGATCTTCCCGTTTTGCTCCAGAGACCCGTTGGGGTAATTTCTGGTCCGTCGGTGCTTCCTGGCGTATTGATCGTGAAGACTTCATGGTGGCTACGAGCGACTGGCTTTCTGCCCTAACATTGAAGGTTAGTTATGGTGCGCAGGGTAACGATAATTTGGGAACGTATTATGCCAGCAGCGGACTTTATTCGGTGGTGAGCAATAACGGAGAGAATGCATTGGTATCCGATCGTCTGGCTACACCAAAACTGAAGTGGGAAACCAACCTGAATTTCAATGCCGGCATTGACTTCTCATTGTTCAACAATCGATTCTCCGGTTCGTTCGATTTCTTCCAACGGCGTTCGAAAGATTTGCTCTATTCCCGTCCGTTGGCCCCTTCACTCGGTTATAATTCAGTGGACGAGAATGTAGGCGAATTGAAGAATACCGGTGTGGAAATTGATCTGAAAGGTACCTTAATCCATACCCGGGACTTTATGTGGCGATTGGGGCTTAACCTGACACATTATAAGAATGTCGTGACTGACCTTCCATTGAAAGATATGCCTGTGAGCGGAGTTCATAAACTGGCTGTGGGACGTTCTGTCTATGATTTTTACATGAAGCAATGGGCGGGAGTTGATCCGGAAAACGGTGATCCGTTGTGGTACAAAAATGTGAAAGATGCCAATAACAAGATCACCGGGCGTACGACTACCAATGACTATGCCCAGGCGGATTATTACTATACCGGCAAATCATCCTTACCCAAAGTGTACGGGGGATTTAATACCGCTTTCTCGTATAAGGGTTTTGAACTATCGACAATTTTTGCCTATAGTATCGGAAATTATATCGTGGACCGTGACGTAACTATGCTATGGCATAACGGAAGTTCTACCGGACGTGCCTGGTCGACAGAAATTCTGAACCGTTGGACACCGGAGAATCGATATACTGATGTACCGGCACTGAAAACCGTATCGAACAGTTGGAATGCAAATTCGACGCGTAACCTGTTTAATAACTCGTTCCTGCGGATGAAGAATATCACACTATCGTATAACTTCCCGCAACCGATGATAAAGAAGATCAGCCTGAACAGCCTGCAATTGTTTGTGCAGGCCGATAATCTGCTTACCGTTTCGAAGAATCAGGGACTCGATCCCGAACAGGATATCAGTGGGTTGACATATTACCGTTATCCGGCTATGCGTTCCATTTCAGGAGGAATCAATGTTTCGTTCTAAGGTTTTAATCCTCAGAAAAGGTACTGTTGCAATAGTATGCTTCAGCTCGATTTAATCATGAATAAATCATATATAGTAAAGTATAAAATAATAGATGATATGAGAACAATACGATTTAACAATAACAGACGTATCTCCTCTTCTCTTTTTCTTCGGGAAGAGGGTAGGAGAGAGACTTCCGTGAGTAATGCCTCCGGAGATAAGATCCCTAAAGGTAAGGTTCCCTTTCTCCTTCTCTTCTTTCTTTTGTTTCTGGGGAGTTGCAGCAGTGACTTCTTAGACAATAAGCCGACAGATGCCGTAGATTCCGGTCTCGTACCCGTGCCTTCGAATGCCGAACGCATCTTTAACGGTGCGTGGTACAATCTGTTCGAATATGGTACCACTTATGCCAACATCGGCTATCGTGCTTTGATGTGTCAGGACGACATGATGGCTGATGATGTAGTTTCACGTCCCATGTATGGATTTAATTCTTCTTATCAGTTCAACGACGTGGTAATGCCCTCCGACGGACGTACCACTTTTGCCTGGTATCTGATGTATAAGACTATTGATAACTGTAATACGGCCATTTCTATCCAGGCTACCGGAGACGATGATACACCTGAGTTCCGGCATGCCCAGGGACAGGCACTTGCCGTACGTGCTTTCTGTTATCTTCATTTGGCACAGCATTATCAGTTCACCTATCTGAAAGATAAGAATGCTCTTTGTGTGCCGTTGTATACCGAACCCACCAATCCGAATACCAAACCTAAAGGAAAGGCCACGCTCGAAGAGATCTATACACAGATCATCAATGACCTCAACCGTGCCAAAGGGCTTCTTGACGGCTATGTACGTCCGAACGACAAGTCGAAATATAAACCTAACACTGATGTGGTAAACGGACTCCTGGCCCGTACTTATCTGCTCACCGGACAGTGGGACGAAGCTGCTAAAGCCGCGCTTGAAGCAGCCAAAGGCTATACTTTGATGACGGACGCCAAAAACTATATGGGTTTCAACGATATATCGAATACCGAGTGGATCTGGGGACATCCGCAATCTGTCAGCCAGTCCGATGCCAGCTATAACTTCTATTATCTGGATGTGGTGGAACCCGATTCATATAATAGTTTTATGGCCGATCCGCATTTCAAGGATACTTTTACCGAAGGTGATATCCGTCTGGAATTGTTCCAGTGGATGCGTGAAGGTTATCTGGGATACCGCAAGTTCCGTATCCGCTCTGATCAGACGGGAGATATTGTCATTATGCGTTCTGCCGAGATGTATCTGATAGCTGCCGAAGCTTTGGCACGTAAAGGTCAATTGGGCGAAGCGGTAAAACCGCTTAACACTTTAAGGAATGCCCGCGGACTGACTGACTATGATCTTACCGGAAAAACACAGGAACAGGTGATTGACGAAATTCTGATGGAGCGTCGTCGCGAATTGTGGGGCGAAGGGTTTGGTATCACTGACGTTCTCCGTACGCAACGTCCTGTGGTACGTGTGGCACTGACTGATGTGGAAGCTGCTAAAGAGTACGATTGCTGGCAGCAGAACGGCACTTTCAAGAAGTATCATCCGGAAGGACATTGGTTTACTTCTTTCCCCGATGGAACTAAATTTGTATCCAATAGTATATATTATCTGTATGCTATTCCTGAAAAAGAAACGAATGCGAATCCGAATCTGAAATAAAGATTTATCACAGGTTAAAGAGACTCACACAGATACCATATATTCAAAAATATGGTGTTCTGTGTGAGTCTGTTGTTTAAGATTTCCCTTCTCATTCCGGTTTTTAATGTCCTGTCTTAATTCTTTTTTATTCTTTAATGTTCCGGTATTTATTGTAATGCCTGTTTATGCGAAATAGATTTCGGGACAGATTACCGCCAAATCCGGTTCGCTGTTTCAATACGGGGTGGCTCAAATCAGGAGAGAATAAAGGAGAAGAATAAGAAATAATCTGAAGAATCACCTCTCTGTATCGCATATCAATGATAGTCTGTGTGACTGATTATGATACAGTGAGGTGAACTTTTTGATGGATCACATTGATTCTTAATTGTTAGGCTGATCTTTGTTGAAGCTATAGCCGTGCTGTACGAACCAGTTTGTAGATATTCCATGCGATGGTGAACGGTGCAGTAAAGAAGCCGGCTATGGCATAAAGAGCTAACTTGAAGACATAGTAGATCAACCAAGTGCCCGTACTTCCGGATGTCAAATGGAAAGGAAAGATTACGTTCACAAGCTGATAGCCTGAAAGAAGGGACATCAGAATATATCCGCTTAATATCTGGGTGTCGGGGAAACTTTTGGTGGCCATAAAATTCAGTCTGTAGCCGATTATAAATAAAACAGTGTAAGCAATTAAGGGGACTACATAGTGGCGGATGGTGCTTTTTTTACGCTTTTGAGCGCAAGCATCGCATAAAATAGGTTTAAATTGGCTTGCACATTGGATACATAATCCTTTTCCGCAATCTGTACACTGGGCTACGGCTGCTTCCGTAGGGTGATTCATACAATTCATAGTGTTTCTTTTGTTATTTCGGCGCTAAAGTACAATATATTTCTTGAATAGTGATCTTTTTTGTCTGCTTTTGTTGAGGCCTTTCTTTACATGACATCTTATTCGGAAATTCCCGATATTGGAGTAAAGGGTACTTCGTTTCGCAAACAAAGATCGTACTTTTACGCTAAAAGCCTCCGGAATTCCAATCTGAAAAGGGAATTCCGGAGGCTTTTGGCGATGTTGTTAGGAAACGGTTAACTGAATATATACACAATGATTCCCGTAATGATTACATAAACCAATGCATACGGGATGGCTGCTTTCAGGATTTCTCCTTCTTTTCCTTGTTGGTTTCCTGCCGATGTAGCGATGGCGATACTTTGAGGAGAGATGATTTTTCCTCCTGTCGCACCTACCGTATTGGCGGCCGATAACCAGTCCGGACTGACATTGATATGCCCTGCTACGCTGGCTTGCAGCTTTCCGAAAAGGATGTTTGAGGATGTATCACTTCCGGTGATGAAGGTACCCAGACAGCCGATAACCGGAGCAAAGAGAGGGTAGAGACTTCCGGTGGCTGTGGCGAGTGCAGTGGCAATCACGGAAATCATGCCTGCCGTATCCATAATGGGAGATAACCCCACCAGGCAGATAACGGTGACGAACGTTTTCTTTAATTGTTTCACCGTGTTCCATAAAACGACAAACAGTTCTTTCACTTTGGCTCCCTGTATCAGACCGCCTACAAACGTGCCTACGAAAAGCAGAACTCCGGCATGTGTCAGCCAGGCGATGGTATAGTTCACGCTGGAGTCATTGATGGGGAGGCTGATACGTGTCACCCAGTTATTTTCAAGCGTACTTCGGAGTCCTGGGAAAAGCGGACTGGTCAGTATGATCAGTAACAAAATCAGCAGATAAATGCTCCAAGCGTTTAGGATATCTTTACCTTTCAACATGCTTTTCTGTTCTTTCTCTTTTTTCGGAGAGGTCAGTTTGCCATAAATAACGATAACGACGATAGACAAGATGCTGCCGATGATAGCCGGTGATTCGGCCCCCATATATCGGGCCGCAACGTACTGGCTGCCTAAAGATACAGCGCCTACCAGCAGTGCCAGAAATAGGTTTTTGGGTAATGATTTTATTTTCGGGTCGGTCAGGAAGAGCAGTACCAACGGTATCAGGAACATTAGTACGGAAAGTTGCAGTACGACGTTCGTACTCAGCACCTGTACATCCAGATTGGTTTCTTTGGCAAGTACCAGTACCGGTGTACCTATGGCACCGAAAGCCGTAGCCACACTATTGGCAATCAGGCTGACGGTAGCTGAGAAAATGGGTTTGAATCCAAGACTGATCAGGATAGCGGCGGGGATGGCGACAGCTGTACCAAACCCTGCCATAGCTTCAAGTAACCCTCCGAAACCCCAGGTAAGGAGCAGTACTTGGATACTTTTATCGGTAGAGATGGAAGAGAATTGTTGTTTGATAATCTCCATCTTCTCTGTTTTCAGCAATACATTGTAGCTGAAGATAGCCATCAGGATGATAATCAGGATAGGAGAAACCGCTTTCAGTGCACCGTATACGAATGAAAATACCAAGTTGTCTACCGCATAATGGAATCCGAAAAGAGCTATCAGCATAGTTACTATGAGGGAGATGACGCTACTCTTGTCACCCGGCATTTTAAAAAATGCCATTAATACAATCAAGAGCAATACCGGAACGATGGCAAGGATCAGTGTCATAATTGTCTGTTTTTAATAGTTGATGTTTAAGTTAAGATATTGATATAACAAAACCGGAACCTGTTTTGACGGATGAAATAATTATTTTTTTGCTGTATAGCGTTAAATAAAAAAAGGTGTAGCCCTCCGCATGGAAAGGCTACACCCTTTGGTCCGGATAGCTACACCCTTTTTATCGGATGGCTACACCCCAATGCCGGGGATTTATTTTTTCTTCATATTCAAGATCTGTTGCAGTTGCTGTAGGTTGGCTTTAGCGGCCTCGTTACCCATCTGGGCAGCTTGGTTGAAGGCAGCGATGGCGCGTTGTACATCTCCATTGAGGAAGTTGTATACACCTACGTTGTTGATGAATTCTGCTGTTTGATGGTTGGCTTTATCCATATATTTGATTGCGTTTTCCAGATCTTTCTTGGTCAGTGATACGGCTGCGGCATTCAGGTTGGCTACTTCATCGTAATCCGGCTGGCGGACAAAGGCGGGGTTCTGCGCGCCGCAGCATTTGGGGTTGATGAACGGCCCTTCCAGGTGGACGCCGGGAGTCTTGGCGAATTCCTGGTTCTTCATGTATTCCGCCACGGAGGCGCATACGTCTTCCAGCACCTTGGGGGACAGGGTGAGGGTGGTCGGCAGCCAGGAAGTGACGCCTTCCTTCATTTTGCATTCCGCAATGGTGCGGAGGCTTTCCAGCTTGGCGTCGCAGGTGTCGCAGCCGCCGGCGCCGTGGCTGTGGATGTCAATGAAGCCGGGAAGGAGCATGCGGCCTTCCGCATCCACGACCTTGTCTGCGGCGGGAAGTTCGCTCCCGGCGGGATAGACGGCGGTAATGGTTTTGCCTTCCATTTCCACGGCAGCCCCGGGCATATCGATGCCGGGGGAGATGATGCGTGCGTTTTTAATGAGTGTCTTCATAAAAATGAATGGTTGTTGGATGGATGTTGATCGTCGTTTTTCTCCGTTCGTCCGCGTCTTCCCGCCTGGCCTCCGCTTCCTGCGGAAAACCGGGAATGGGCGGCGGTGTGCCGGAGATCGTTCATGACGCTGGCAGATTCCCGGTTATCTGGCGGCGTCCAGGGCCTTGTTCCACCGGGCTACGCGGGCGGCTTCCGCTTTCAGCACGGCGGCCGCGGCGTTCTTGTCCAGAATGCGGATGTCCTTGATTTTGTCTCCCCGGACAATGGAGTTAACGACATCCTGTCCTTTCAGCACCTTCCCGAAGACCGTGTGGCGGCCGTCCAGATGGGGCGTGGCCACATGGGTGATGAAGAATTGGGAACCGTTGGTGCCGGGGCCAGCGTTCGCCATGGAAAGCACGCCGGGGCCGTCATGCCTGAGGTCCGGGGAAAACTCGTCTTCAAAACTGTAGCCGGGGCCTCCCATGCCCGTGCCGGTGGGATCGCCGCCCTGAATCATGAAATTCGGAATCACGCGGTGGAAGGTGATTCCCTTGTAGTAGCCTCTGCTGGCGAGGTTCAGGAAGTTGGCTACGGTGACGGGCGCCTTGGATGGGTAAAGGGCCAGTTCAATATCCCCTTTGGTAGTGGAGATGACGACATTGACGTCCTTGAGGCCGGCTGTGGATTCCGCGGAGGCGCTGAAGCACGCCAGGGCGCACAAGGAACACAACAGAAGGGTGAGATATTTTTTCATGGCTTCTTGTTTTCTCCCCTATGTTGCCCGAATAGAAGCAGGGTTGCAAGTAAATCGCGCGCCCTGACGGGAGAATGGAGCGGGGCGCGCCAATGTAGAAGGTTTTTCTCTGAAGAAGGATTTTTAAAGATGGGCGCCCGGTTGCCGGCCCAGGACTACCTTGAGCCGGAAGCCGCGCGGGAAAAACGGAAGACCGCCCACGCCATGAAGAGGCTGAGAATTCCCATGACGACGAATTGCCAGGAGGGGGGGATGACCAGCATCATGGCGTATTGGAATCCGACGGCCAGCAACCCGAGCGCGCAGTCCACCAGGTTGCCGGCGGCAATCATATCCCCGCGTTTGTCATTGTCCGCCCGGTCCTGGAAAAAGGCATTCAGAGGCACCAGGAACAGGGCGGCGGAAATGCCCGCCGCCATCAGCAGGGCATTAAAGACCGGGGAAGCCATGGAGACTGCGGCCAGGGCCGCGCAGCTCGCCGCCATCAGCACGCCTCCCGCCACGGAAACATTCATCCGGATGTGGCGGCGGCAAATCACGGAGGCGAGGATGCCCCCCAGCACCGTTCCCCCGCTCATCCAGGCCATCAGCACGGCTCCCACGGAGCTGAAGTCATCCCCGCCACCGGAGATTTCCTTGGCCATCTGGATAGTCATCAGCATGACCGTGCCGCCGAAGAACCAGAAATAGCCGATGCCCATCTCGCTGACGCGCAGATTGCGGTTTTTCCACAGCTTGCCCAGCTGATGGAAGTGCTCGTAAAACAGGGACCAGGAGAAGGGGCGGTCCCCCCCGGGAGCGTACCGGGGCAGGCAGAAGCTGGAGGCCGCCACCGGAACGGCCAGGAGCAGAAACACCAGGCATGGGAAAGAGGCGGCATACCATCCGTCATTGATGCCGGAGGGTTTCAGACATGCGTCAAACCATTGGAAGAAGCCCTCCCCCAGCCAGCGGTGCCAGATGGTATCCGTGGAAGGTTCCAGCAGGTAGCGGAACCAGATGAAGACGCCGATCTGGCCGATGAGCAGGCTGAGGATGGAAGCCATTTCCACAATGCCGCTGGCGAACCCCATGCGGGAGGTCCCCACGATGTCCTTGACGATTCCCTTTTTGGCCGGGCTGAAGACGGTGGCCTGCACGGCAAAGACGCAGAACCACAGGATGGCCCCGTTCAGATTGTGGACGTGCAGGCTCCAGTACATGCCCGCCAGCACGCATATCTGGAGCAGGGCCATGAATTGGATGATGCGCGCCTTGCAGAAACGGTCCGAAAGCCAGCCGACGAATGGGGAGAACAGGATGAAGGGCAGCACGATGATGGCCCCCAGCGGGTATTCCAGGTCCCCCTCTGCGCCGTACAGCCAGACGCCCAGGGGAATCAGCAGGAATTGGGCCCCTTTTTCATTAAAGGAGTTCTGCGCCTGAATCAGCACGAGCCGCCAAAAAGCTCCCCATGGAACTTTGCGGGCGTGTCCTGGCGTGTGGGCGCTGGAATTCATGAAGTTACAGGCTGGGCTCCTCCGCTTTTTCCAGGCCGGAGCCGCGGAACAGGCACAGCACGCCGATGACGGCGGTCAGCAGGGCGCTGGCAATCAGGGAGGCTTCTTCACTGAAACCGCACATTTCCGGGCTGGAGAACAGATATTGGAATACTACCAGGCTCAGGAAGGCGGCGGGGGGCGCCGCCGGCCAGCAGCAGCGGTTTTTGCTGCGCAGGTAAATGGAAACGGCCCAGAGCGTGGCGGCGGCCAGCAGCTGGTTGGCCCAGCCGAAGTACTGCCAGATGACGGCGTAGTCCATGCTGCTGACGGCAATGGCCGCAGCGAAGAGAGGGATGGCGATCATCAGGCGGCGGCTCAGCTGTTCCTGGCTCAGCTTGAAACTATCCGCAATCATCAGGCGTGTGACCCGCAGGGCGCCGTCCCCCGTGCTGATGGGGAGGATGACCACGCCGATCATGACCAGGATGGAACCGACGCTTCCCATCCAGGATTCGGAAATCGTCTGGATGGCCAGCGCCGGAGCCTTTCCGTTGGCGGTAGCCCCTCCCAGGGCTTCCGGAGAGCCGTAGAAGGTCAGCGCGGCGGCGGCCCATATGAAAGCGATGATGCCTTCCGTAATCATCGCCCCTCCAAAGACGGGCAGCCCTTCCCGCTCCGTTTTCAGACACCGCGCCATCAGCGGGGACTGTGTGGCATGGAAGCCGCTCACGGCTCCGCAGGCGATGGTGATGAACATCACGGGGAAAAGCGGGAAATCCGCCGGATGGCGGTTATGGAAAAAGTCCAGATCCGGAAGCACTTCCATGCGGGGCAGGTGCATCCAGGCCGGCATGAAATCCGCAACGGGCGCCAGGAGCATTACGCCCAGAATGCCCATGACCATGATGATCAGGGCGACGGAAAAAAGAGGATAGACCTTTCCCATGATAGCCTGGATGGGAAGAATGGTCGCCAGAAAATAATAGCCGAAGATAATCCAAACCCATGCCGAAACGCTCCAGCCCGTCATGGGGGACAGGATGGCGGCGGGCCCCACGGCGAAGACGACGCCCACCAGCACGCTGAATACGATGCAGACGGCGCGGCTGATCCACTGGGCCTGGCTGCCCAGGTAGCGCCCCAGGATTTCCGGCAGGTTTTCCCCCTTGTGCCGCAGGGAAATCATGCCGGAGAAGTAGTCGTGCGCCATTCCGCCCAGAATGCAGCCGAAAACGATCCACAGAAGCGCGGCCGGCCCGTACAGCACGCCCATGACGGCGCCGAAAATGGGCCCCAGCCCTGCAATGTTCAGCAGCTGGATGAGAAAAACGCGCCAGCGCGGCATGACCACATAATCCACGCCGTCCGTACAGGCCACGGCGGGAGTTTGCCTGGAGGCGTCCGGACGGAAAATCCTTTCCAGCACCCGCCCGTAAGTGAAATAACCGGCCGCCAGGACCAATATCCCCAGAATGAAATAGCAGTAACCGTTCATGTTGGAAAAAGGGCCAGCCATCTCATGGACAGGCTGTCCGTTCATGGAACTTAACTTTTCTCCCGCCTTCTGGCAAGCCGTTATTGAAAGAGGGAAAAATATGGAACGGATTGCCAATCCGGAAGAGAAATCCAAAAAGCCTTTTTTATGTATAGGAATTTGGCATCATTAGTCTTACGGCAACTTGAAATCTTCAGGGAAGAAGCTCTTCATTTGAAAATATCCCTGCGCATTTATTCACCTAAACATCTTGTTTTTTATTATTTATTGTTGACTTCGGATTGGCAATCCGCTAAAGGGAAAAAGTTGTTTCCACTCAACATCATTCAGTTATGAAGAAAACATTTTCTGTCATTGTCTCTATCCTTGCTCTTGCCGGTTCCGCCCATGCGGCTATTGTATTTGATTATCAGGCAGATCCTCAAGTAACAGCTGATTTTTACCAGCCTGAAGTCACCGGAGCTTTCCTGACCGGTCAGACATTCACCGGCGTTTTAAACCAAAAAACGGGTTCCAACTACGTTGACTCCTTTTTGAGTCCCAATGTAAATGTCGGCAACGGGAATACGTGGAGCGTTTCCTTGTCCTTTACCGTAACGGAAGCTGTCACCGTTGATTCCATAGTTCTGAATCTTTTTACATTTAGTGGTGCCAATGCGGTTCAGAATAGTGACCGGAGAGGCGCTTATACCTTTAATTTGAAGCTGGATGGAGATGTTCTGGCCAGCTACAGTAATTCCAGCCTGACTTATCTGGGTACGGGTGATGCCAGAGCCGGCAGTTCCCAACAGGCCAGCGTGGAGACGCTGGGTCAACGCGAAGGGTCTTCCGGCATCCATGAGGAAGGAATGCTGAACCAGGCAGTGACCCTGTCTGCCGGCAATACTTATACCCTTGAGCTTTCCCTGAACAGGGGACAGGAAACGCAGGGATACTTTGTCGGATTGGGCGCTATTGAATTGAATACGGTTCCTGAGCCGGCGACAGCCTCTCTCAGTATTCTGGGCTTGGCTGCACTGATGATGCGCCGCCGCAGACGTTGAAGTCCATGTCCCTGATGCATTTGTTCAAGCCGTCCGTTTTTTCTTTGAAACTGGCGGCTTGTTCATTTTCAGCCAGTAAAATTCAGCATTTTTTAACATTTAATATTAATACCCGGTATGATTCCCCAGGCAGTCCATTCTTCGGCGTGATGCCGTCCGGGTCATCGTTTTTCCAGTCAGCCATGTTCCCGCACCGTTTTTTTACTGTTTTCATTCTTTTCCTGCTGTTCTTTGCTCCAGCCGGATATGCCGATGTTGAATATGTCTGGAGAGGCGCTGATTACCAGTGGAGTTCCCTGTCCAACTGGAGTGTCGGAGGCGTTGCCGCCGCCTCCGCGCCAGGGGCCGCCGCTTCCGCTTATGAACATTGGATGGTAACCAATGGAACGGATTCCGTAGGGAGGGCGGATATCGGCGGATTGGGTGCGGGGGGGCGGTATTTAAAGGGCGTCAGGATTGCGGGGCTTAACAGCCGGGCGGAAAGCAGGATTCCATTGTTCATCAAAAACACGAATAAGAATGTATATTTGCGTGTGGAGGAGGGCGGCATTGCCGTGGAAAATGCCGACGGGGGCGGTTATTCTGCGGATTTCGGGATTGCCCAGCTGCGCGTTGCCGCAGACCAGGAGTGGCATGTGGCTGAAGGGCGCAGCCTTTATATAGGGCATGACGATGACGCTCCGTCCGGGGGATTGTATTCCCTGACTTCGGAGAACGATGTTCCGCGACGCGTGACAGTGACGGGCGGAGGCTCCGTGCGCATCGGGGAAGGGGTGCTGCTGAATAATATTTCCGGCCTCATCGGTTTTGCGGTGAACGCCGGAAAGGGAATACCCACGCTGGATCTGGCGGACCGGGGCATGAGCAATACGGTGACGGTGGAAGACGCTGCCCGCCTGGAAGGCATGTCTCTGTACCAGGGGGCTCTGATGACGCGGGAAAACGCGTCCGTGACTTTTTCCGGCACTGCGGTCAAGGCATCCGGACAATGGAACATTGGCGCGGACACGGAATTTGCGTTGGAGAATTCCACGCTGGATCTGACGGAAGCGGGTGTGGACGGCAACGTGATTCTTTCCGGCTCTTCCGGCATTACCGGGGATAAGGGAACGCTGCGGCAGACGCTTCTGGATGATGCCCGGGTGACTTATACGAACCGGAATGTCAAGGTGGGAGAAATCCGGAGCGTAGGCAGCAATGTGACGATAACGCTGAATAACTCCTCCATGCATTTTGACGGAGAAATACCGGCGGTGGACCTGGTGGTGCAGGGCAGCTGCGCGCTGGGCGGCAGCGGCGCCTTTTCAGGAACGATTACTTATGCGCCGGGAGGCACCCTGACTGTGGATGGGGATATTTCCCTGCCCAGTTCATCCCTGACGCTGGGGCGTCTCCATGTGGCTACGCTGGACGGCGTGCCGCAAAACTCCGCCGTCCGGCCGGAAACCCCTGCCCAGCAGGCAAGGGAATATGTGGTTTTGTTTGATTCCTCCTTTGAGGATTTGATTTCCGAATGGCCGGGCAGGCATACGCTGGGCGTGCAGTTCCGGCCGGATATGGGCGTCCCCGTCACCGTAAAGGAACTGCCTGAAGGGGCGGTTTCATGGAATTATGATGCCGCATCCGGCTGGCTGACGCTGCAGACGGATGTAGCGGAAAAGCCGGACATGCCGGCGCATGTTTCCGGAGCCAGGCCCAACATTATTTTTGTCCTGGTGGATGACATGGGCTGGGGGGATATGAGCGTCAACTGGACGCAGCAGGATAAAAACGGCAGGCAGGTGACCCGCAGGAATGAATTCAAGACGCCTACGCTGGACACGATGGCGGCGGAGGGCATGCAGCTGAGGCGCCATTACAGTGCGGCTCCGGTATGCGCTCCGGCCCGCGCTTCCCTGCTGCTGGGCGTTCACCAGGGGCATTCCCGGGTGGTGCGCAACAATACGTTTGATTACCCTATCGAGAATTCCCATACGCTGGGAACGCTGCTGAAAAGCGCGGGTTACCATACGGCGGCCATCGGAAAATGGGGCGTGGGCGGAGGCGGACAGAGCGGCAAGGCTCTGACCGCGGCTCCCCACATGCGCGGGTTTGATTATTTTTACGGAATCATCAAGCATTTGGCGGGGCATTACCATTATTTGACGGCGGGTTCCCAGGATATTTACGAATATAATGACCAGGCCGCGGCTCCGGCGTGGGAGAGCGTCAGCGCGAAAGTTCCGGGTACCGCCTATGATACGGATTTGTTCGGGGCCCGCGCCAAACAGTGGATTGTGGACCACCATGAGAAAACTCCTTCCCGGCCTTTCTTCCTGTATCTGGCTTTCCCGGCTCCCCACGGCAGTCTGTCCGCTCCCGCCTGTGCCTATCCGGCGGGGCTGGGAAGGGACGGCGGCCTCCAGT
>ENA-ORTZ01001035-ORTZ01001035.1-human-gut-metagenome-genome-assembly--contig:-NODE-1035-length-17924-cov-2.407409_pt1 | contig 17924 bp, 9 predicted proteins | sample MGYA00242075_ERZ509199 | MGnify/ENA primary metagenome ERZ509199 (study PRJEB26280, sample SAMEA2338824) | human gut metagenome | biome: human gut; feature: human-associated habitat; material: faeces...
ATGCGATTATGGATCGTCGTTATGGTGGTTTGGAATACGACAATGATCCTCATGCCCAACTAAATTACGACTTTTTACGAAAAGAAAAATGTGATACTGATGAAAAATTACAACAAGCCATGTTACGTTACGATCAAGAAAAACGTTTTGATAGTGAAATCATGCTCGTTTTAAAACATGAAGAAGAAAAAGTAGATATGGTTGAATATGAAGCAAAAATGATTGGAAAAAAAATTCATGAGATGGTTGGTCATCTTGAACTTGATTTTTATACTGGAAATCGTTTGGCAAAGTATCAAGATGTTATTGTTTTGATGAGAAATGTTGCTAATTTTATAACTTATAAAAAGGTCTTTGATGCTATTTCTATTCCTAATTTAATTGTTCTTACTAAAGGATTTTTTGAAAGTAATGAAATTTTAGATTGTGTTTACTTTTTAAAAGCATTAGATAATTGTTTAGATGATTTGGCACTTATTTCATTGCTTAAAGGAAATTATAAAAAAACACACTTTGATGAAAACTGGCTTTACCTTCATAAAATAGAAAATACATCTATGTATGAATCTTTAAAACAAGCAGCCGATCAAGAAGCGATTGATTTTTTAAACTATTATCATAAAATGCAAGAATTTGCTAGAAATCATCCAGTATATGAAGTTTTAGAAAAATTTATTAAAGAAAACGAATATGATCTATTTATCAGTTCTCTTTATAATGGTAAACAACGCTATGCCAATGTTCAACTTTTAATTGAAATGTTGAAAGCAGATGAAGGTCTTTCTTTATATCAAATCGTTCATAAATTTGAACAAACAATGACTTTAGGGATTGATTATAAACCTGCTACCCTTTCAAGTGACGGTGATGCTGTTACTTTTATGACGATCCATCAATCAAAGGGACTTGAATTTCCTATCGTAATCGTTAATCAAATGAACCATCAATTTAATTTTGCTGATGGAAAAGCACCTTTAATTCAAGATAAAAATTTAGGAATCATTTTAAATCCTCATCAAAAACAAGATTTAGGAGATTTTCAAAATGTCCTTATTGAATATCCACATCCTTTACGTGGTATCTTTTCAACAGTTCTTGATAATGAAACCATTAATGAAGAAATGCGTATTCTTTATGTAGCTCTTACAAGAGCATCTCAAAAGTTGATTTTAACGGGGGGTTTAAAAGAGATTAATATGATTGAAAAATGGCAAAAACAAGTCATTGATTATGCGCTGGATGCTTCATGTCATCTTTTACCTGCAACGATTCGTAAATCAAATCAAATGTTGAATTGGATCATGCTTGCTTTAATACGTCATCCTGATTTTATTCAACAATGTATTGATTTATCATTATTTGATGAAAAAATTAAAAATTATTATGATTTGGATCAAGTAAAAAATAACGCTTTACAATTAAAACTTTATCAAGAAAACACGATGCAACTTAATACCTGTCATTCTAAATTTCATACATCAATTATTGATGTTCATACAATTGATGAATATATCTATCCAACAAGTCAAATAGAAAATAATGATCGAGAACTTTATTTAAAAAATAGTCAATTTAATTATCAAAACAACTGACGGGAAACTGAAACAATACTATGCAGATTATAAGGATTACTATTATCTCCCGGAGGAGGATACGGTTATCCCGAAATCTCTCGGATCCGGAATTGACAGAAAGCACCGGAAAGCAGCAACCAGAAATACCTGTTACACCTGGTTTACCTGCTCCGATGCCTTCCTCAGTTCTCCCGTACAGCAGAAGCAATATCTGACATATACGCTTTCCTATCTGATTGGAACTCTAGAACGTGTCTGAAAAATCCTCTGTGATCATACATAAATATCGTCAAAAGCAATTTCCAATGGATTGTGAAGAGAAAAAGCCCTCTCACTGCTGACCGAGAAAATATAACCGTCAAATTCCATTGTCTCAAAAAAGCATGGCCTTTCTGAGGATTTTCCGAGGACAAACCCCTCTGCTGTGGGAACCACTTCAAAAGAATCCAAAGGGAGGCTCATTCCTCTGCCTGTCATTTTCATATAACTTTCTTTTAATGTCCAGAGCGTAAAAAACGCCTTATCTTTGTCCTCCGCAGCCTTGATGTAAGCAAGCTCTGAATGGTAGAAATAATGTTCTGCCACCTCAAGAGGCGCATTGGCATTTTTCTCAATATCGCACCCGACTTCGCAGTCTGACAGCACACCCACAACATAGTCCCCCGCATGAGATACATTAAAAAAAAGGCCATCCACAACCGGCTTTTCATTGTCAGAATATCTCAGGCAGCTTTCCGTAAGCCCGTTTTCATCGAGGATTTTTCTGATGATGATCCCTGCACCCAGACTTCTTTTGCGGTCATCAGGCATACGATACCTGATGACCTTTTCTCTTCTTCTGATCCCAACCAGATCCAGAAGCCTTTCATTCTTAAGCGGATCCTCAAAATGATTAATATTGATCCTGTATAATTTCTGCATCTGATCAACAGTTACTTCTTCTGAATATCGATCTTGCTGTCAAACCCTGTAAGGCTGAATACATCGTAAACCTCATCAGAAACATTGATGATCTTAAATCCATCCTTTTGAGCCATTTTTTTGTAGGCTACGATCACCTGACGTAAGCCTGCAGATGAAATATACTCCAGATTTGTAAAATCAAATACCAGACTTGTGATGTTGTCTTCAAGTCCGGACAGCGCCTCCCCTAACTGGGGAGCTGTCTGTGTATCAAGCCATCCGCTGATTTCCATAGTTGCTTTGTTACCTTCTGTTTTTGTGATAATTTCCATTGTAATTTTCCCTCCTGAATCAATCAAAAAATGTAAGTCTGTCAAGTGCTGCAATTGCATTTTCCAGATATCTGTCATCTGTAACCGGCCATTTATAATCCAGCCTGTACAGATCCTGTGCTGTAAAACGATTGCTGTAATCAATGGTATAGATTTCATTTTCATTATGTGAGGTATAGGCGATCAGTCCGGAAACCGCATCAGAATCCTGACCGGTCTTTGCAAATTCCTTCACTGCTGCCTCAAACTCCTCATCTCTTACAATATCAATCCTGAATCCATAGCTGCGCATTGCGTAGATCAGGTCTGCCATATAAATATGATGGCTGTTGCATGCATGGAATACAGTAAATCTCCGGTCGGTCTGAGCCAGTCTCAGAACTGCCAGCGCAGTAGAATCAATCGGTGAGAATTCTGCCACCTCATGCATACCGCCCATAGGGAATTTACCTACAGCCACATAACCTCTCAGGCTGCGAAGGAATCCATTGGTAATGAAATTAATCTGGAACTCGCCGTCAGAGTTTCGGCTCATCAGATTACCTACCCGGACTACCTTGCCGTCCAGTCCCTCGGAAACTGCTTCCAGAACCGCCCTCTCTGCCAGGAATTTGGTACGGATATATTCGTTGGTAATATTCTGTCCGATGTACAGATCATTCTCACAGAAAACTCTGGACATTGGCGGAACACCGTCAGAACCTTCTCCCGCAACGGAAACCGTAGAAATCTGGATCAGTCTGCGGCCGTTATTCTTACAGAAATCGATCAGATTTTCCACACCCTGCACATTAATTCTTTCCAGTACATCATCAGCCGCAAAATGCTTTACGCAGGCAGCGCAGTTAATGATGGTGCTGAATTTGTATTCTGAAAATCCTGTTACCTGTTCCTTTGAGGTAATATCCCCATCCACACAGATAATACGGCTTTCAAACAGCTCTTTGTATGGATCATCAAAATAGTACATCAGCATGTTCATCATTCGCTTTTCAGGCGATTCATATTTGCCCTTACGTACAAGACAGTAAACCTTACCGTCATAATTGTCAAGGAATGCTTTAAGGACATGGATCCCCAGGAAACCTGTGGCACCTGTGACCATAATATCTCCCAGCTTTTCCTTTGTGATCCGGTCTGCATTTTCTTCTGTATTTGCGCTGATCACATTCTGGATCCTGTTATAGTTATAATCCGAAAATTCATTCTTGCTCTGTGCAGCCTCTGTAACTCCGTCATCATCAACCAGAGCTGCAAGTTCCCGTACAGTAGGATATTTGAAAATATCCGCATATACCAGTGAAATATTCTTTGACAGACACATAACAGCAACCTTGGATGCAGTAAGGGAAGATCCGCCCAGCTCAAAGAAGTTGTCCTCAATCCCTACTCTTTCAATTCCCAGTGCTTTCTCAAAAATCTCACAGAGTGCTCTCTGAGCTGCTGTAACTGGCTCTACATAGCTGGCAGTGTTCGTGGTTACCTCCGGCATTGGCAGTGCTTTTTTATCAATCTTACCGCCCGGTGTCACAGGCATTTCCTCAATGCTGACAAAGAAAGACGGCATCATATAATCCGGGATCAGCGGCTCCAGGAAGGTCTTCAGTTCATCCTCCGGGATGGCTTCTCCTGTATAATAAGCTGTGATATATTTATTTCCACCCTTTTCAATTACTGTAACGGCTGCATTTTTCACCAGCTCATGTTTCAGAAGGGCACCTTCGATCTCACCAAGCTCCACACGATATCCTCTGATCTTCACCTGTGAATCGATCCGGCCTATGTACTCAATATTTCCGTCACCTTTCATGCGGACCATATCACCGGTCCTGTAAAGACGGCTTTCCTGCTCACATACAGCAAATGGATTTTCTACAAACACAGATGCTGTTTTTTCCGGAAGATTATGATATCCTCTGGCAATCTGCCTTCCTGCGTGACAAAGTTCACCGGACGCACCCACCGGAAGCCGGTTCAGATTCTCATCCACAATGTAGCTGCGCACATTCCGCTGTGATTTTCCGATCGGGATGTTGTCATACTGTCTGTCTACCAAAAACTCTGTGGAAGAAACCGTATTCTCTGTAGGACCGTAGCCATTGATCATCTGATAGGTACGGTTACGGTAATGCTTGAATTTCTCGCCGCCAAGTGTAACAAATTTAAGAGCAGGTGCATCCTCCAGAAGTTCTGTAACCAGTTCTCCCATCTGGGTAGGGAAGGTTACGGTGGTGATCTCTTTTTCCTTTATATATCTGCTTATGGCAATGGCGTCCTTACGGATACTCTCCGGTAAAATATACAGGACTGCTCCTGCGGTAAGAGGTGCAAACAGATCGATCACTGACGCATCGAAACAGAAGCTCGCAAACTCTGCCACAATGTCATCCGGTGAAGTATTTCTGCTCAGTGTGATATATTCGATCAGGTTCAACAGATTTCTGTGCTCGATCATAACACCCTTTGGCTTTCCTGTGGAGCCTGAGGTATAGATCATATAGGCAAGGTTCTCCGGTTTCGGAGAAATAAGCTCTGCAGAAAGTTCAAAATCCTCAGCCTCATCTGACACACTGTCCAGACTGATCACATTTCCGTCATAAAATTCCACAAGATTCTGATACTGATCGATCACAAGGAGATTTCTTGCTCCTGAATCCTTCAGCATATATTCAATTCTGCTCTGTGGATACTCCGGATCCAGAGGAACATAGGCTCCGCCGGCCTTCATAACACCCACATAGGCTACTGTATATTCCTTTGTCCTGCCGCACAGGATACCTGCTGCCTGTTCCGGGCCAAATCCGTTTTCCGTAAGCTTCTGAGCAATATAATCAGACATTCTGTCCAACTCTCTGTAAGTAAAATCTCCGGAGTCATCCCGCACTGCCGGTCTGTCCGGATATCTGGCAGCCATCTCCTTAAACAGATCTATGAAGGTCTTTCCTGCATGTTCCGGAATATCCTCCATCTGAGTTTCTTCCTCAAACATCAGCCGGATATCAGCCGGATCGCATTCCCTTAAGATTCCCTCTGCAGTGGTTTCCAGATTGTCAGCCAGATACCGGATAGTTTCCTCATGGTACATATCCCCTCTGTACTCAATCTCAAAGACAAACTTATTTCTCTCAATTGAAATACTGATGGAAACAGGTGCCTTTGCCGCATTCAGCTGAACAGGTTCTTCCTGCGCATATTCCCCGCCAATGGTGTCAAAAGCAAAATTGTCGCCCTGGTAAATAACCATGGCATCTGCCTTAATATCAAACTCATGGCTGATCTGTGAGAAAGGATAAATATCGTTGTTCATGGAATCGATCAGCTGTTTCTGTACACCGCTTAAGCAATCTTTGGCTGTTCCTGAGAAATCGCAGAAAACAGGGAGTGTTTTTACCAGCATACCCACTGTTTCCGAAAGTCTGGAATCGTTTCTTCCATGGTAAATAGTGGTAAATACAGCATCCTTTTTGAAATTATATTTTCCAAGTGTGATACCAAAAGCGGAAATGAAGAATACATTCTCCGTAATTCCATGCTTTTTACAGAATTCCTTCACATCCTGCACAGAAATGGATCTGGTCTCTCTGTGGTAAAGTTCTGCTGTTGGAGCCGCACCGTTTTTGTCCGGATAGAAGCTGATGCTTCCACCTGCATGTTCAAATACTGACTTATAATAATTCTCTGCATTTTTATAGATATCACCTGCCAGGGCATCTCTGTTATCCAGTGCCAGATCATAGGAAGTATAACCTTCCGGTTCCAGCTTCTCACCGCTGTAAGCTCTGTTAATATCATTAATTATAATAGCCAGAGATGTACCATCGGCAACAATGTGGTGAAGGTCCAGGAACAGATAATTGCCATCACAGGTTCTGTAGATTTCAAACCGGAAAAGCTGTTCATTAAACAACATATATGGACGTACCAGAGTGTCTCTGTTCATTCCGTTTAAAATCGGTGTTTTATAACTGAGCCCATCGTTTCGTTTCTGAAGTACATTTCCGTTGTCATCCATAAACAGACGGGTTTTCAGATAAGGATGCGCCTCAACAGTACTGTCAATGGCTTCTGCCAGTCTGTCCAGATCCACCTTGTTATCAAGCTTTAACAGATACGGGATATTGTAAATGGTAGAACCCATATTTGCAGTACACTCAATGAAAATCCCCTCCTGAGTGTTGGTAAGAGGATAACTTTCCTGTACTTCCCTTTTGCTTTCTTTTCCCGCAGTTTTTACAAATTCCTCCATCATTCGGATAGTAGGATGATTCTTAATATCTGAAGTTTTGATCACAATGTCAAAGGCTTTGGAGATCAGGATATTCAGCTTAATGGCAGTGATGGATGTCAGACCTGCCTCATAAATATCTGTGGTAATCCCAAAATCCGTATACCCCAGAACCTCTGCGATACAGTCAAATAATATCTGCTGAACCTCATTCTCAGGCTTAATGATCTCCGCTGCTTTTTTCTCAGGCAGAAGAAGAGCCTTTTTATTTACCTTCTGGTTCTGGTTCAGAGGAATTTTGTCAATCTGCATGGTAACTGCAGGTACCATATAGGCAGGCTTTGTCTCTTTAATAAAATCATTCAGGGCATTGATATCAACAGTGCTGTCCGATACCACATAGGCAGCAATATATTTTCCACCATTTGGATCATCAAAGGCAACTACAGTGGCATCCCTGATGCCCTCATATCTGCGGATCACTTCCTCAACCTCAGAAAGCTCAATCCTGAAACCTCTGATCTTAACCTGGGAATCCTTTCTGCCAATGATCTGGATATTTCCATCCGGAAGAAATCTTGCCACATCACCTGAATGATACATCACTTCGTATCCCGGTGTATCATCATAAAGATTCTTTGTATAGACCTCGGCAGTTTTTTCCGGCTTGTTAAGATATCCTCTGGAAACCTGCCAGCCGGTGATCATCAGCTCTCCGCATGCACCGGGAGGAAGCATATGCCCCAGCTTGTCTGTAATATAAAGCTTCACATTGTCAAGTGCTTTTCCGATCGGGACATTTGGATAATATTTGTCCACTTCAAATACAGTCGTAAAAATAGTCGCTTCTGTAGGTCCATAAGCATTGATAAACTTATAATCTTTTGGCGGCTCACATGGAACCAGTTTCTCTCCTCCTACAGAAAGATATCTCAGGCTCTTACAATCCATCTCCAGCGCAAACTGCCTTCCCACCTGAGTAGTCATAAAGGAATGCGTGATGCCATTTTCCTCAAAATAGCGCTGCAGTCCAATGAAATCCAGACGGATCTCCTCCGGAATAATGTGAAGCTGTGCACCGTTTGTGATGGCACCGTAAATATCCATCATGCAGGCATCAAAACCAAAGGAAGCATATGCAGCTACCCTGGAATCCGAATCTATGCCATAATACCTCTTGAACCAGTGACAGAAAGCAGTAATATTTCCATATTCCAGCATACAGCCCTTTGGCACACCTGTGGAACCGGAAGTATACAAAAGGATAAACAGATCATGCAGCTGCGGCTTCTTAAGCACAACATCCCTATCCTCCAGCTGCCAGATCTGATCTGTAAACAGCACCGGTCCTTTATATCCGTCTACCAGAGGAAGAAGCTCTCTGTCAGCAATGAGAAGCTTTGCAGAGGAATCCTCCATCATGTACATCAGGCGGTCCCTGGGATAGGTTGGATCCAGAGGCTGGTAAGCTGCACCTGCCTTTATCACGCCCATCGGCGCAATCGCCATATATTCACAGCGGGGGATCAGAATGGAAACAACATCCTCACTGCCGATTCCCTGGGATGCGATATATTTTCCAAGTCTGTCGCTGATCTCATCCAGTTCTCTGTAAGTATATTTTTTATCCTTAAATACCACAGCCGTATGGTCAGGAATGGTCTGTACCAGCTCCTCAAACATATCAGCGATGGTCTTACTTCTGTCATATTCGCAGGCAGTATTATTAAATTCCGCAATTGTGTCCGCTCCATTTTGGGAAAGAACAGAAACTTCCGAAATATATTTTGCTTTCAGCAGGGAATCCATAGCTGCCTCATAGGATTCCAGCATTCCACGTACAAAGGCTTCACTGTACATGTCACTGCGGTATTCTGCAGTAAGCACATATTTATGATCGTATTCTCTTACCTGGATCAGCAGAGGCATCTTTGACATATCCGGAGAAAGGTCATGACCCCTGGCAACGGTATCCCCGATCGGGAAATCATCCCCAAGCTCTGCCTGATATGCAAATACCAGATCAGAATTAATCCCGTACTTTGCACAGATATCAGAGAACGGAAAAATATCATTTGCCATGGAAGACAGAATCTGCTCAGAGAGCTCTGTCATATAGGCCTGTATGGTGACTTTCGGATCACAGGAACAGTAAACCGGCAGAGTCTTTACAAGCATGCAGACTGTATTCTCCAGTCTGGAATCATTTCTTCCATTATAAATAGTTGCAAAAAGACTTTCCTCGGAATTGGAATATCTGCTCATGAGAATGCCGAATACACCTGTAAACAGAATGTTTGGAGTAACCCCCAGCTTCTCGCAGGCAGAAAGTACCAGAGACTCTCCGGTGTCCACAGGCATCGACAGATATCCTCTCTCAGGAGTCTTTCCTGAGCAGTCAGGAAGAGGCAGGGATTCTGTCTCAATTCCCTCGAAAATACTGTCATAATATTTCTCGGCCTTCTTATATTTTCCCTCTTTCATCTGCTGTTCTTCATCAAGGGCAGCATCAAAGCCTGTGTAGGATTCTTTCTCCAATTTCTCACCCAGATAGGCCCGATCAATATCCTCAAAAATAATATCATAGGAATTACCATCTGCCAGGATATGGTGGAAATCTGTAAAAAGATATTTCCTGTCTTCTGTCACATAAATCCCCGCCCGGAACAGCCGTCCCTTTTCCAGCTTAAAGGGACGCACCAGCTCATCTTTCATCTTTTCAAACTGCTCATTTGTGGTCTGTACCACCTCTGGTACAAAGGCTTCCTCACAAGGCTTCTGCACCATCTCTCCGCTGTCACTTAAATAAACCTTTGTCAGCAGATACGGATGTGCAGCGATCATCTGAGAAATGGCATCTGACAGCTTCTGAACGTCAACAGAGCTTTCCAGTTCAAACAGGAACGGAATATTGTATACTGTACTCTCAGGATTCTTCATGCACTCTGCAAAAATACCCTTCTGGGAGCCGGTAAGAGGGTAAACTTCTCTCTTTTCATAGGTTCTGATCTTCGGTGCAAGCATCACATATTTTTCCAGTTTCTCCACCGTATTGTTTTCGTGGATATCACTGGTTTTCACAGTCACTCCGAATTCCTCTGAAATCAGAATACAAAGCTTCATGGCACTGATAGAAGACAGCCCCGCCCTGTAAAAACTTGTGTCAGTTCCAAAAAAATCATTCTCCACAACGTCTGCAACGATTTCAAAAATCTTCTTCTGCATAGGAGTCTGGGGTTCTTTCAGATTCTTTGGCTGTGCAGCCGGCTTTGGCAGTGCTTTCTTATCAATTTTACCATTCTGTGTCACAGGCATCTTTTCCAGTTGGACAAAAACCTCAGGAACCATATAATGAGCCAGGGACTCTGATGCATAGGCAGAAAGCTCCTCTGTATTGATCTGGCGGTCAGCCATAAAATAGCAGCAGAGGAATTTGTTATCTACAGGCAGAGTAATGCTGGTAATGATTCCCTCATAGGAATTGATCACTTCCTCGATCTCACCAAGCTCAATCCTCAGACCGCGAAGCTTGATCTGATTGTCTATTCTTCCGAAAAATTCAATCTCACCCTCAGGGCTGATCCTTGCAAGGTCACCGGTCTTATAAGCTCTCTCTCCGTTAAGATCAATGAATACAGCCTCTGTTTTATCCGGCAGATTCATATAACCTCTGCCAACGCCCAGTCCTGCGATCACAAGCTCTCCGGTCTCTCCGTCCGGAAGGATCTTATTCTCTTTATCTACAATATATACCTTCACATTACCGTTAGGCGTACCAATGGTAATGTTTCTGCTGTCCGTAATTACCTTCATGGTACAGCTGATGGTAGTTTCCGTAGGTCCATAACCATTCATAATGTAAGCATCCGGGTTTACTCTGCGAATCTTGTCATACAGAGCCGGAGGAAAAGCCTCTGCACCTACATCAAACACCTTAATCTGAGAAACTGCTTTTTCAAGCTGGGGCAGATCGATCATATTGGACAGGTAAGTAGGAGTTGTGGTCATAATATCCACTTTATTTCTGACGATCAGCTCACCCAGCATAAGAGGATTCAGAATCTCCTCATCAGAGGCGATCACCGCAGTCATCCCGTTGGTAAGTGGCAGAAATTCCTCCAGAACAGACACATCAAAGGTCATGGCTGCCATGGAAAGAGAAACCGATCCCCTGCTGACATAACCATAAGTTTCCGCATTTTTCGGATCCGGATTTACAAAATTGGCAAGGTTGATATGTTCGATCAGCACACCCTTGGGCTTGCCTGTGGAACCGGAAGTATAGATACAATAACAAAGATCATGCTCCCCGATCTTTACCTGAGGATTCTCTGTATTCTCATTCTCCAGAAGTTCCTCGATCAGAAGTACTGTACAGGGAAGCTTAGCAAACAGTTCCCTTCGTTCCTCTGCGATCTCCTTTGTTGTGATAATAAAAGGAGCTCCTGAATCCTCAAAAATATACCGGATCCTGTCATCAGGATAATCCGGTGTGGCAACTGCAAATGCGCCTCCTGCCTTCAGGATACCCTGTCGCACTGCATAGAAATCACAGCATCTCTCAAGAACCACACCTACGATGGTCTCCCGTCTGACACCTTTTTCCACAAGTGCATTGGCAATCCTGTTAGCCCGTTCGTTGAGCTGTGCATAGGTGAAGCTCTCTTTGCCGGAGACAACTGCACATTTCTCTGGATGAAGCTTCACCTGTTCCTCGAACAATTCTGTTACCGGCCGAAACTCAAAAACAAAATTGTTCCTTTCATTAATATTTTTCATTTTCATGTACCTCCTAAAAAGATATTATGGTATTATTCATATCAATCGCACGAATATAATCCATGGATTTTGATACCTTCTTGACAAGTTCAATCCCATGTATATCAAAGTCTTCACTGTCATACTGATATTCCAGAGGGTTGAAATTTACACCGTTATCTCTGATCCTCAGTCTGCAGAGATCATCCTCCAGACAGAGGTTAATGTCGATCCAGTTGGAGGTTTTTCCCCCGAATCGTATAATATTTACAGTCATTTCCTCCGCACACACTGCAGCAAGATTTGCCTTGCTTTTAGAAGCTCCCTGTTCCTGGCAGAACTCTATGATCCTCTTATGAACCGTTTGTGCTTCCTCCATGGTACTCTTAATGGAAAAATCCAGATTAATCCCCGGATTTTTGTCAGGAACAATATAAAAGCTTGTATTCTTATGCCTGATTTTTCTGAAAATACAGGCTGCAACTGCAGTTATGATCTCAGTGGCAACAAATCCTGCTGCAATTCCGTCGATACCGATCCCGTCAATCTGTTTCCATACAAGGATTCCCACCAGGGTTGCAGGCAGAACTACCACCGCATTCTCCAGAAATGTGGCAAAGCTTGCAATGGCTGTCTCCTCAATGGACTCGTAATAGCTGATAATAAACTTATTCCACAGATAAGGTGCCACACACAAAGCAAAGATGCGCAGCGCCTGGACCATATGGCTGCCCAGCTCGCCACCGCCGCTTCCGAACATGACAGTAATTTCCTCGGTAAACAGCATAATAAGGACAAAGATCACAGCCAGCAGGATGTAACTGTATTTCAGCATCTTTTTACAGAGAACCCGGATTCCCACGTAGTCCTTCTCTCCAAAAAGGATTCCTGCCACATTGGGGATCACACCGATGATTCCGCCTGTAAGCATCTCGACGATCAGCAGCACATTGTCACAGACAGTAAATACTGCCATACCTTCCTCGCCCAGCTGGTTCATGATAATGGTATTCAGTCCAAGCGCCTTTACAAAATTAGCTGCCATAAAGATCAGCATTGGCACGCCTGTGATGATTGCTTCCTTTGTGATTCCAAGTTCGCCCGGCTTTAGCAGGATCAGGTGGAGGTTTCGCTTATCAGAGCGGATATAAAGCACAAAAATTCCCATTGCAAACAGGAAACCAAGAACAGTTGATAAGGATGCACCTGTAATTCCCAGCGGAGTATATCTGAGGAATATATAGTCCAGCACAAGATTGATCACATTGGCTGCGATAAGGTAGGCTGATGCCAGCTCCGGATGATTCTCCACTCCAAGGTAATTGACCATCATCAGTCCAATTCCGATCACCGGTGCCCCCAGCATACTTACACGTATGTAATCTCTGGTATAACCGGTCAGGACACCGTCACCTGATACCAGAAGTCTGGCAACAGGTTCTGCTGCAGGAAGGGCGCAGATTGAAAAAATGATTCCCACCACAAGTGTTACTATAAATGTGGCAGAAAACAATTTCGATGCCCCTTCTTTTTTTCTGGCATTACTAATGAGAATCCTCTGAAAACCTTCTTCTATATTTTTTTCCCACTGCTATGGAACCGCCGATACCAAGGCAGTATCCTGTCAGCTGAACGATTGTCTCCACAGGCAGGCTCAGGGTAACTGCAGACATTGCCTCCACCCCGATCAGGTTACTTACAAATATCGTATCTACGATATTTCCCAGCTGAAGCGCCAGAGACATCATAATCCCCGGAACAATATACTTGTTCAGCTTCGCATTCAGCAGTCTGTTATTTCTCTCTTCCATCGCTTCCTCTCCTTTGTTTTCAGTTTTTTCAAAATATTGTGCCGTAAAACTGTAAGATATTTAAATTTTACCATTTAGTGCGATAAATGGCAAGTTAATAAAGAATGGGAGAAAGCAAATAAATATTGCTAGTTACTGCAGCCTGATTCCCCATATTTTACAGTCTCTGGTGCCTACAACCGCATAGTTATCGTAGACAGCCGGGGAAGCCTCTATCACGCCCTCGCTGACAGATAATACATCTTCCTGTTTACCTGTTTTACCATCAAGAAGGCGGATATCACCTGTACTGTTGCAATAAAGAACCTTTCCTGATCCGTCTTTGTTATAAACGCACACCGGAGAAGACCAGGCATATGAGGAAGAATCCTCCCATGCTTTAGATCCGTCAGATTTTCTCAGACAGGCAAGAACTCCGGATGCATTGTCAGAGGTCTTTGCCACTGTCACATATATATAATCGGCAAGGCTGTTCTTTCCACAGGCAATCGTAGACTGAACTCCACCGGAAACACCGTCATCAGTAGTACATTCATAATCTGTATGCCACACGATCTCACCGGTTTCTGCATCAATCTTCCAGACAGGGACAGTGGCTGTGTCATAACTTCTCCATCCAAGGCGGAAGGAAGTACTTACATACAGATACAGATGTCCTTTTTCGATTTCCAGAACAGGCGTTGAATTAGAATCATCCAATGTATCCTGAACCCATACCAGCTGAAGAGTGTTCAGATCCAGACACATAAGATTTCCCCCATTATCGGTCATAAATATATAGCCTTTATAGATTGCCGCACTGTCTTCCATTCCAAGCCAGAAAGACTCTGTACTGCTTCTTGTTCCATAGTAGCGCCATTTTACAGTTCTGCCCGGATCAATGGATAAAGTCCCACTGTTCAGATCATATTTTGTATTCAGCCTGATCAGATACAGGATTCCGTTCTCTCCCGGATAAATCAGGGTATCTGTCTCTGCATCCACAAGTGCTGATCCGTCAAAAAAGCTCAGACTTCCTCTGAGTGAAAACTCATCATTGTCTCCAAAAGTATACATAACACTACAATCCAGCAAGTTTACTACAAATACCTTTGCAGTTCCTTCGTTGCTGTTATATCCGGCGCCAACATACATAATCGGATATCCTCTCGGATCAAGGGCACCCGCACCCTTAAAAGTATATCCCAGATATAATGGGTCACGTGTCTTTTCTCCCGTTCTCAAATCCAGAAAATACACATACCCATCCATACAGGCATAAATCACCTCAACCAGTTCATCATCTGCCTTTGCTTTCTCTGTCATATTCATATGTGCTTTGACCTCTTTTGGCCATTTCATCATAAGCGGCTGTCCTGTCCAGCCACTTCCTGTCCAGACGGCACTGCCCGAAGAAAGAGAACCTGTATCTGCAGACCATAGTTTGTTCAGCCTGAAATCAGTCATATCTGCATAACCATGGGAAGGGGTATCGCGAAAACTGTTTCCGCGAAATGTGACAATCCCATCCACCTCAATATTAGTATAGCTGATCAGATTTTCCGGTTTTGTAGAATCCACACAATGAGGCTGAAAATTAATCTCTTTAGTCTTTTGCATTTCAACCACATCTTTGGTTTCTTTAATTTCTTTAGTTTTTTTAGTTTTTTCGATTATCCTGCCTTCTTTTTCCTCATCTACACCTGAAGCTGATACGGCCTTCACCTTCCCGCTGTCTGTTTTGCTGACAGACAGGAAAAACTTGTTTCCTGCAAACCCAAGCAGAAGTACAAAAATTATAATCCCCCCAGTCTTTATGAGGGTTTTGGGGAAAAAAACTTTTCCACTGCGTTTTCCTGAACTTTTCTGTGATATTGTTTTCTGAATGTAATCCGGTCTTGCAGACTTTCTCCCAGAATCCACGTTTCTCTTCTTGTTCATACCTTTCCTCCTAAAAAATATATCATGTGAACTTCATCTTCTGCCTGGCTGTATCCGGCACATCGATCAGCCCAAAGCGATAGAACATTCCATAGATATAACTCACTCCGCGGATGTCGCCCAGAGCTTTGGGTCTGTCAACCACAGCTCCCACCTTCTTTATGTTTCTCAATGCCAGCAGCACTGAACTTAACGCCAGACTCTTACTGTTCTCCCTACGGTCGATCCACAATTCCCTTGTGTAGTCTCCATTCCGACCCTTTCTTACTTCATAAGTGAACGGAAGCCCTGTATAGGTTTTGAAACTCTCACCTGCATAGAGTAAAATAACCTCCCACAGATACTTCTCGTCCAGTGTTTCTCTCAGCTTCTCTACTGCCTGATATCCTTGTCTTTGCTGCATCTCTGATCTTTCCTGCATTCCTTCCTTTTGATTTCACTCCTGCTCTTTCGATTTGCACTTACAACTTGTCAGCACGCCCCAATTTATCTTCCTGATTCGAGCAGATATATTTATACTCATTTCTGTTTATACTCATTTCTGAGCAACGCAATTTCATGAGTCCATCCCTCATCATCATTTGGTGTCTCCAGAATAAACGGAATTCCCTCTGTGGCAGGATGATTGATCACGCGGACAAGTGCCTCCAGTCCTATTTCACCTTCTCCGATTCTGGCATGGCGGTCCTTATGGCTGCCAAGGGGATTCATACTGTCATTTAAATGGATGGCTTTTAGTCTGTCCAGACCTATTATCCGGTCAAATTCTTCAAATACGCTGTCAAGATCGTTTACAATATCATATCCACCATCCCAGACATGACAGGTATCCAGACAAACACCTAATTTATCTTTTAACTCCACCCTGTCAATGATCTGACGAAGTTCTTCGAAATTTCTTCCTACTTCTGTGCCCTTTCCTGACATAGTTTCCAGAAGTACAATCGTACTCTGATCTTTTGTCAGCACTTCATTGAGAATTTCTGCAATTTTACTGATTCCTACTTCTGCCCCCTGTCCTACATGACTGCCCGGATGAAAATTGTAATAATTTCCCGGTGTCATTTCCAGACGTCTCAGATCATCTGCCATGATTTCTCTGGCAAAATCCCTGAGGTTTTCTTTGGCAGCGCAGCAGTTCATAGTGTAAGGCGCATGAGCCACCAGCTTTCCAAAATGATTCTCTTCTGCCAGCTGCCCAAATGCCTGCACATCCTGCGGATCAATGTCTTTGGCTTTCCCTCCTCTTGGATTTCTGGTAAAAAATGCAAATGTGTTACCGCCATTTGCCAGCATCTGCTTCCCCATTGCAAGATATCCCCGGGATGAGCTTGTGTGATTTCCTATATATAACATCTTTTTACTCCTCTTCTGTCGTATTTTCACAGCACCAGTTTATAGTAATCCTTTTATCATACATTATGGATTTTCTCAAGATTATCTTTTTCATATCTGCATTATAGCATTTTAACAGATTTTGTTAAACATTTTTACTGTTATAAACAATTTTACGTCAAAAAGACATTGCTGTGAACGGAGTCAATTGTTCCAAAATTTTTCAGGTTGCGCTTATGAACTATCTTCATGTCAGTGAAGACAATATTTCATCTGGTCCTGCCCTTTACTTTCCATGCACCAACCTTAACATCCTATTCCCCAACAAACTCCCCAGCATACATCCCAAACTATTATGAATAATATCGTCAAACTCAAACAACCCTCTGCAAAGCAGCAGCTGACTAATCTCGATAGCAGATGATACTGCAATTCCCACAAGCAATCCCATCCACCATTTCAGTTTTCTGCCTGTCAACCCCGGCAATAAAATCCCTGCCGGAAAAAGTAGCAGAATATTCAACAGATTCTCCTGCAGTAAACCATCTCCCGTAGTACTTCCCAGTCTGCCACATGTACCAATCCCCAGGATTTCCTTCCATGACCAGAATACCTCCGGCTGATACTGCCTGATCCCCGGAGTCCTCGTAAAAACAGTAGAACCAAATACAATTGCAAGAAACGTCAGAAGTGAACCTCTCTTTCTTGAGAAAAAGTATAACAGAAACATAGAAAAAAAGCGAATCACCAGAAAGTACCTTTTCGTCAATCTGACTGTGGATAAATAGCTGTTTTATAATAAAAAAAATATTCATGCAGACCTTGAAGCTTCAAGAATGGGTTCCCAAAACCAGAATCTAGTGTATAACTTTTGACAAAAAGAACAGCAGGAAAAACTATAAACACAGTTTTTCCTGCCGCGAATGGTTATCCACAAAATAAAAAAATAAATTTCGTCATTTTTTACAATGACTTATGCATACCTCTGAACAGTAACCTTCCCGCTTATTATCCTAAAAATTATCTTTTGAACCCGTTGCATTTGCGGCGATTATTGAGTATACTA
>ENA-ORTZ01001039-ORTZ01001039.1-human-gut-metagenome-genome-assembly--contig:-NODE-1039-length-17894-cov-5.542407_pt1 | contig 17894 bp, 10 predicted proteins | sample MGYA00242075_ERZ509199 | MGnify/ENA primary metagenome ERZ509199 (study PRJEB26280, sample SAMEA2338824) | human gut metagenome | biome: human gut; feature: human-associated habitat; material: faeces...
ATCAAGGCTTTTTCTTTGATTATATAACGTGTTGCAGATACTTTATCTGCAACCTATCTGCCACAGGTATCTGCAACGTTACAACTATCTATTAACTAGTGTATTACACGCTTTTCGTTGCAGGTGGCAGATGTTTTTATGTTTTTCAACTTTATAGTAGGAAAAAATTTCATTCATTTCCGTACCTTTATGAGTCTTTTTATCCATAAATAATATCCAGTCAGTGGTAGTGCAGACCCCAATAAGGCAGCAATAAAGGTAAGTATGCGAGTAAACATTCCTCCCCAGTTACCAACATGCACAGAATAAATCCAACCACGAATCTTTCCCGACTTGTCTTGATGTTGATAAAGACTTGTTTCTGTAAATTCACCATTATCCGTATTGAAAGAATAACGGTCAGATGCCCGCTGATTACCGAAACGGTTGAAAGACACGCTTGCCGTACCAGAAGAAATACTGATTTGCTTATACTCCGGATTCTGACGTCTTAGTTTATCATAAATCTCTTGCCAATAAACGAATGGTGAAGTTACCGAGTACATATCACTATGATTGTTTTCCGGACGTCTGCTTCTTTCACCCTTTCGAACCTCATTTCCTTCTCTTTTCTTTTCCCGATGGGCTGCCAGTTTGGTATTTCTCTTTTGAGCATCACTTTTCTGTTCATGTCCTTGGGCGGCACGTTGCTGTACTTCTACCCCGAAGACCTTATAGAAAGCCGTCCGATACCACGGAAAAGACCAGGTCAACCCCGTCAGTGCCATAGCCAGTAGAAAGATCAGAGCATACATTCCACCTGCCACATGCAAGTCATACCAAAACCTTCTCCAACCTTTTGTTGCTGTTATTTTCAGGCTATTCTTCAATGCTTTACGTGTACGCGGCCACCAAATGACAATTCCCGAAATCAGTACAAAAACAAGTAAAAGCGTACTGACACCTACAATCATTTTGCCCCAAAAGATTCCTTCATTTCCCGGATTCATACTATCCAGAAGCCAGCGATGCATTCGGAACATAAACATAAAAAAGCCGCTACGCTCGCTTTTTCCTTTTACTTCGCCCGTATACTGGTCTACATACAAAGATGCACGACGTGGTTTGGAAAGACTAACCTGATACGCACGTCCGGGATCAGAAGATATGCTGACACCGGTCACCGCTACACTGTCAGGCAATGTCGTCGCCACTTTTTCAAGCAACTTATCCATAGGAAGAGGAGACCCCTTTACCGTTTCTACGTAGTAAAGGTCGCGTCGAAACCACTCATTCGCCTCATTTTCAAATACCAGCATGGCACCGGAGAAGCAGACAAGAGTTATTATCAGTCCGAAAGGGACGGAAAGCCACAAATGTATCTTTCTGAATATTTTTTTCATGTTTTCATTACTATTTCTTGAAAAAGCCTGCAAAGCTTTCCGCTCGGCAGGCTTTTATCTACAAAAGATTCTCTATTTAACCGACTGTATTATTTTGAAAGATATTCCATCTTACCTACCGTAGTGATAGCGTCAGCCTCTACCGTTAAACCTTTGACTGCCTTGCCTGTTTTTGCGTCTATTTTATAGAAGGCCGGTTTCTCGCCCGTAGTCACAGTGACAGCCATATAAGCATACCCTTTTTCTCCATAAGGCTCGCCACCAAACTTTCCGTCAGCCGGCAGACCTGTAACAGGCATAATCGTCTGATCTTCCGCCTTGAAAACAGCTAATTCGCTAACATCTGCACTTGTACCACCATTAATCATATCTTCCGCTCCATTTTTATACAATTGAAGCAGGAAGTAATCTTCAGAGATGTGCCAGCAACGGAAAATAGGATGTTTAGTGCCTATCTCTTCAAAGTTCACATAGTAATCCGGATCGAAATCTGTTGCGCCTGCTTTGATACGCATTGCGCCCGAAGGCTTCTGTCCTGTTACCTTCTTCAAATCTGAAGATGAAACTGCCGTACGTCCATATCCGGGAGAGAACACATAGACGTCACCATTATCAGCGGCCCAAATAGTCTGATAATATTGTGAACGCATACGACCGCATGCATAGCCTATTTTATCAGTCTTGGCAATCACCGGAGTCTCATTGAAGTTCGTGCCACTATAAATTGCCACATAAGCATTATCCGGGTATTGTGTAGAAGGAATGACACCGGCTGTATATGCACCGCTGCCGCTACCACCGTCAGTCTTAGTCACAAGTTCCTGATCTGTCACAGCTTCCGGCCATTTTTTAATACCGTACTTACTCATTCCCATTAGGATGACAGATGTATAAATCTTATTGTTAGCTTCAACCAGACCTGCCCATGAAACTTTTTCACCATTACCCAAGTAATTTTCGGCAAGCAAGGTACCCTCTTCCTGACTGCCATCGGTCGCATCCAAATAGTTGAACAACAATGCTTGAGCCACATTCTGATCCTCATCTGTTATTTTCGAGTCCCCGGTGGAAACAGTCACCACTTTATCCCTCCAGGTTCCATAAGACGTGATACGATTATAAGTGTATGTGTACTTTTCTTTCATTTTACCATCTGCCCCCAGATAATAGGAAGCTCCTGTACCTGCGCCACCTTTATTATAAACTAAAGCAAACACATAATCCAATCCTTTATATACCCAATAGGTACCGCCAATCACTTCGGTTCCATTCCCTTGGGTCGACACTGTTCCTTCATCCAAAGAATTGGCTACTACCAAATAACTTGCTTCACCGGTTGTGGCAGCCACCACATAAGTCGTTTCTCCATCAATTGGCGGGTTATCCACCGGATGATTATCATCGTCGCAAGATGCCACAAACACACCGCTACTCAAGCAAAAAGCTACGGCAAAAGCCTGTAATAAAAACTTCCTCATATATTCTTCATTATTGATTGATACTAAAAACTTACTCTTATTATTTACCGAAAAATACTCTGAACTTTCCATAGAATGCGCGCCCCGCTTTTTGCAGGCTAAAATTGTCAAACAGTTGGGCATCGGTGAAATTCCGACATTCAAATGATACATTATAACGTCCATTCTTCATGGTGTAGGACAAAGACAGATTATGAGAAAACTGTTCCGGCACCATATTCTTTGAATCTTTATCTCCGAGATTCTCCCAGTAAAGAGGAAAATCGTGCTGCCAGTAGCTATCATAGCCGATGCTCAATACATTTCCTTTGACAAACAGGTCATTCCAATAAAAATTTGCATTGATATTAGCATAACGATAGGGCAGATTCGGCATACGCACTTTATAGTGCATGCTTTCTTGCAAAGAGGAACCCGCCAGAAACTTTTCGTAATCACGAGTATCGATGCTATTAAATGTTCCTCCTATATCAAACCAATGCGAGAAGCTATAAAGCAATGACAAATTATACCCTTTGGTCCTTACGTGACCGTGGTTCTCATAATATCCGTAGCTTGTTCCTCCCAATACGTCCAGTCCTCTTTTTATGTAATCTTTCGTATCCCGATATATCAAACCGGCCTCGGCATACAATCCATGCTTGCCAAACTGATGATTATAGCTGAAACTCAAATTGACATTATCACTTTTCTCCGGTTTCAGATTCATTTTACCAGCTTCAAGGTCTTCATCTCCAAAGAGTTCGTCCGTGGTCGGCAGGCGGAAAGCCTTTTCGTACGAAAGTTTCACCTGAAGATCTTTCCATATAAAATAGGTATCTGCCGCTCCATATCCAAGAGCGCTTGCCGTATTGGACAGATTGATATAATTGCCTATTCCATCTGTATTCTGCGATACCGGTCCCTTGTTGTATTGCCGGTAATATTTGGCAAATGCCGACACATTCCATCTGTCCGACGGCATCAGACGGTAAGAAAGCCCGCTGACGTTTTTACGGGTGATTTTAGGAATAGAAAAGTCCGTGAATTTGGAAGAAGCACCAATGGTAGAGCGGCTCGTACGTTCAAAATCACTGATTACATGACTGAAAGTAAACGTATGTGCCTGTCCGATATGATAATTCATCTTCAGCGTCCCATTCCAGTTTCTATTTTTAGATTCACTGTTCTGGTAAGACTGTTCTCCCCGGCTGCCTTTTTCATAAAAATCTCCACGCCAGTTGTAAGCCCGCGAAGCGGTATCGACATTATTGGTGATATTATGATTATAATTGGCAGTCAACAGCAGATCCAGGTTTTTCACCAGTAAGTTCTTTTTGTAATATTCTAAAGAAGGGACCAACGAATGTCCTTTGCGGAATTTTTCACCGAACACGACATCTTGATAAACGCCTGTTTGTATCTCTTTATAGAAATGGGAATAATTGAAACTCAACGCCAAACGGTCTGCCCATTTCTTTCCTACCAAGCCGATTTTTCCAATCACGGCTTCATTATGATACTGGTCATTAAAACGTTTCAGATGATAAATCTTATTTTTGTCAAGTGGCGGAAAACGTACGCTTCCATCTTCTTTAATCTCAAATTCGCGTACATAAGTGTCCACATAATAATCATTATCCGAGAAATTTTGAAAAGCATTGACCTCATACATGAAACCATTTTTGAACGTTTGTCCGAAGCGCACGTATGATTTATGAGTATTAAACGATCCGTAAGAATAGGAAGCATCCATAAACCACTTTCCGGGTTGTTTGTTGGTGACAATATTAACCACTCCCCCAATAGCATCGGTTCCGAATCCTACGGGAACTACTCCTTTATAGACTTCTATACGGTCAGCAAAATTAATAGGAACATTGTTCAAATCGAATGCAGCACCGGCTCCTTCCTGTGGTATGCCGTCAATGAAGATTTTCACATGTTTTCCGCTAAAGCCATCGATATACAATTGCATATCCGACCCCACTCCACCTGATTCGCGGAGTTTTACACCGGGCACTTTAGTCAGTGCACCTGCCAAAGTCTGCGTACTGTTATGCAATTTCTTCGCATCAATGGCTACCGCATTAAAAGCAGACTGATTCACACGGCCGACTCCAGATGTCGTGACCAGCACCTCTCCCAGTTCTTTTACCGCCGGCGCGATAGTGACGTTTACTTTTATTCTTTCTCCCTTGGCTAATTTAACTTTCTTTTCTACCGTTTGATAACCGATAGCCGAAACGACGAGTGTATATTATTCACCTGCTGTCGTTTTCAAATGATATATACCTTTTTCATCTGTATAGCATCCTTGGTTGGTTCCTTTCAGATAAACTGTCGCAAAATCCACCACTTCTTTCTCTGTGGACATCACTCTGCCCGAAATTAAACTACTACGGTGACGCCCCTGTTGTGAATATACGGATACGGAAAACAAGAATGCCAGAAAAACCAAAAAACATTTATTGCTCATCTCCTTTTTACCTTTTTACTTTATAACCTTTTCATTGTTCTAAAAGCGATGCAAAGGTAAGCAGAAAGAGGGATGCCAAACAATCCCTATCTATTGGTAAAAATAAGACAACAAAAATGAGGTATATAGATATGTACAATACCTATATATAAGTAAATACTAGATAATTTAAATAAAAAAAGAAAAGAAAACCTACTTCAGCCAACTCGCCAACGCACGTTCCGTTATCTCCCACAACTGCTCTTTCTGCACATGATTCGTGTATTTATCAGACAAGTTTTTCCGGTGGTTATTGACATACAGTTGTCCTGTCACACCAGCTTCCTTTTCGTCCAACAGTAAACCGATTGCCGTAGAAGCCCCTTTCTTGGGTTTACGGATAAAAGGACGGAAAAAAATATCCGTCAACGGATCGAACCACTTGTGCATAGTGATGATATCAGTAGAAACAATTCCCGGATCCGCAGCATTGACGCTAATCCCTTTCTCTCGAAGTTGCTCGGAAAGTTCGAAAGTAAACAATAATAAAGCCAGCTTCGTGTTACTGTAAACAGGAATCCTCCAAAACGTTCCCGTTTTCCCTCTATGAAAGAAATCCGGGAAGTCGAGCTTGCCGATTGCGTATGTACAGGAAACCATATTTACGATACGCGCTCCACGCACCATCAGCGGAATTAATTTCCGGGTAAGCAGATAAGGTCCCATGTAGTTCACACTTACCGTTCGTTCGAATCCTTCGGAAGTAGTATGAAAACCTGTCTCCATCGTTCCGGCATTATTCATTAACAAAGAGATGGGAAGATTCCTTTCTAAGATCTGACTGGCAAAAGCAACTACGGATTGCATGGAAGATAAGTCAATAGCCATAACCTCCAAATCCGGGTTTCCGGTTTCCTTGCTCAAACATTCACGAACAACCTCCGCTTTCTTCGGATGATAACAAGCCATAATGATTCGATAACCGGCTTTGGCTACGGCACGTGTTATTTCTGTTCCCATTCCTCCGTCCGCACCGGTGATGATTGCCCATTTCATTTCACTCATTTTTTCTCCAGTTTATCAATTTCCTTTTGTAAAGAGGAAGGTAATTGTTCTTTCAAATGTTGATGACAAGCCATTTCTATCGTATACATACGTCCTATGCAATAATTACTGTGTCCACAGTTGCAGCGTGCTTGTTCTTCCTGTTTCATCCGGTTCACGAACCCCGGTTCGTTGAGCAAAGCTCTCGCCATCTGCACGGCATCAAAACCGGAATCGAGCACTTCATCTATTTTCTGACGGGAAACAAGACCACCGACATAAATCAACGGCGCATCCGGAAGAGCCGCACGGAATTTCAGTGCATCTTCAAGGAAATAAGCCTCTTTGAAGGGTACAGAGGGGATCATCCATTTGCCAAACATACGGACTCCGTATTTCAGCCACCAACAATTCATATAGTAAGACATCGAACGAATCGGCATGGCCCCTCTCATTACATACATCGGCGCTTTGCTGACAAAACCACCACTCAACACCAATCCATGAGCGCCAAGTTCCAACAGACGTTTGGCCACTTGTATGGATTCGTCTATCTCCATTCCTCCTTTGAAGCCGTCGCGCATATTCATTTTTACGAAAACTGCCATATCATTGCCCGCCGCTTTCATCACTTCTTCCATCACCATATCCATAAAACGCATCCGGTTTTCGAGCGAACCGCCATATTCATCTTTCCGATGATTGGTGTAGGGAGACAGGAATTGACTAATCAAATAGCCGTGCCCCGCATGTACTTCAACGGCGTCAAACCCGGCTTTCCTCGCCAGATTGACTGCATTTCCATACGCTTTCGCCATTTCCGGAAGCTCCTCTTTTTCCATTCCACGCACAAACGTAGGAGAATAGAGGTTGAAGCCTGAAGATGCGGATATAGGAGTGACACCACATATATTTTTATGGGACATATTTCCACAATGCCCGATTTGTATACCTACTGCGGCACCTTCATCGTGCACGGCTTTTGTCAGTTCATGTAAACGGGGAATAATGGACGGACGCAACCACAATTGACGGTCGAAAGAAAGTCCGCTTTGTGTCACGGCAGCATAAGCCACTGTTGTCATACCCACTCCCCCCGCAGCTACCGACCGATGGTAATCCAGCAACATCTGCGTGGGAGTATTCTCCGGACACATGCTCTCAAAAGCTGCCGAACGGATCGTTCGATTCCGCAGCGTCAAAGGGCCAAAGGTGACCGGGCTAAAAAGTTTAGATTCCATAGTAGTTGATATTTTATTTAAGTCATACGTAAATCATGATGAAAAACGCCCCTAATAAAGGAAAGGGAACACTCGTTTCCGTTCTCCCACTGCGTCTCCGAATTCTTCGCGGTAACGGCACCAAATAGCGTTGGCACGGGGAACAAGGTTAGCAATCGTCCACCAAAGGAAGACCAGGCCGGAAAGTGAACAAGTGAGTATCGCCCAACCTGCCCATTCTACTATCTCACCGAAATAGTTGGCGGAAGTGACATAACGGTACATTCCTTTTTGAGGCAGATAATGCCGGGTGTCTCCCGGTTTGCGCAAATGTCGGATGATATAATCCGACTGCCAGTTCAACAGCATACCTGCGAAAAAGAACAATGTGCCGAAAATAAACCACGGTGAAGTGAACCAGCCGGCTTGATACATCGTTTCGGGAGCAAGATAGAAAATCCATTTCCCTTGCATATAGCCATTCAGCAAATTAAAAAGAACTCCCATCGACATGATTGCCAGTGGCATCTTACTTTTCCCTTTCAATAGCAAAGGGAAGATGAAAGCACGCTGAAAATAGTGAATTTGAAAGAAGAGGAAGAAAGTGAAAATCACCGGCTCGAACCGACGTTCGGAATAGATCCACATCACGCACATCACCACGAAAACCGGAGCTTCCATCAATATCCAGGCTAGTTTATTGGAGATAGCTACGCCCCACGATGCTGTGCGGAAAATACCATATCCGGCTTTCACAAAGTAAAGGGCGATAAAAACAAACAAAGCAATCAGGCTCATCACCCCCAGAAACAGATTAAAAGTATCTATACTCATACCGATCTATTTTGTAACACGCAAAAATAACAAAAATGAGATAAACGACGATACAAAAAATAGAAAGAATCTGAAGTACATTCTTTTACGAACATAAAAAAGGAGAAAATATAAAATTTCCCGGATGCGCTTCTGAAATGATCGGGCACACATCCGGGATTACTTATCTATTCAATAAAAGGATTGGTTCTTATCAGCGTTTCTTAATTGGGATATAAGCCAAATCATCAAGTACATTTTTATAAGCCGGGCGGATAATCCGTTTACCGTCGAAAGTCAATTCTTCATTGCGGTGTGCACACCAGCCTACGATACGTGCCATGGCAAACAGTGGAGTGAAGATTTCCTGCGGCAAACCGATCATTTCATACACGAAGCCCGAATAGAAGTCGATATTGCTGGACACTGTCTTTCCGTTGTTTTTAACCCGTCCGAAAGTAGCGATGGCACGTTCTTCCAACAGTTCGAGGAAAGCAAATTCGCTTTCTCTGCCTTTTTCACGGGCAAGGTCGCGAGCCAGTTCTTTCAATAGAAGAGCACGAGGGTCGGAGATGGTATAAACGGCATGTCCGATACCATAGATCAATCCGGTTTTGTTATACACTTCTTTGTTCAACATTCGGGTGTAGTAAGTGTCTATCTCATCTACACTTGTCCAGTCTTTGATATTTTCCTTCAGGTGCTGGAACATGTCAGCAACCTGAATATTGGCACCTCCGTGAAGCGGACCTTTCAGCGAACCGATACCTGCGGCGATGGCCGAATAAGTATCTGTTCCGGTAGAAGAAGTAACGCGAACGGTGAAAGTAGAGTTATTACCACCACCGTGCTCCGCCTGAAGAATCAATAACAAATCGAGGGTGCGTGCATCCAGTTCGGTATAGTCTTTTTTCAGCATATACAGGAAATTCTCGGCAATAGAGAGCTTTTCCTGCGGATGGCGGATATGCAGAGAACGTCCGAAAGTAGCATGACGAAGCATATTATAAGCATAAGCGATGATAGTGGGGAACTTTGAAATCAGTTCAATACTCTGACGCATCAGGTTATCCCGGGAGGTATCATCCGCATTTGCGTCAAAACGATACATTTCGAGTACGCTGCGTGAAAGAATATTCATGATGTTGTTTCCTTCCAACTCGATGATGTTCATTTTCGTTTTCTGTTCCAACGGCATATTGTCGTTAATCAACTCACGGAAAGAAAGTAGTTCTTCTTTATCCGGCAGACGTCCGGAAAGCAATAGGTAAGCCACTTCTTCGAAGCCAAAGCGTTTCTCTTTGATTATAGCGTGAGAAATATCTTCTACATCATAACCGCGATAGAACAGTTTTCCCGGTATGGGTTTCAGTCCACCACCCGGAACACGTTCATATCCTACTACATTACCGATTCTGGTTAAACCTACCAATACACCTGTGCCGTCTTCATTACGCAATCCGCGCTTCACATCAAACTTGGAGAACAATTCTGTATCAATCCGGGTAGCTTCCTTCATTTCCTCGGAAAGCTTGTAAATCAAGTACTCTTTTTTCATCTTTCTTCGTTTTTTATTCGTTACTTTTGTTTTTCAATTCTTTCCACGATCTCACGAGTGAAAGCGGAAGTAGAGAGGGAGGTTCCATTCGGCATAAAACGGGCTAAATCGTGTGTAGCACGAGCGTCCAAGAAGCTTTGTTCCAAGGCTTTCTCTATCAGAGCAGCCGCTTCTTTCCAGTCAAAATATTCGAGCATCATTACTGCCGAAAGGATAATAGAACAAGGGTTCACCACATCTTTTCCCGCAATATTGGGGGCTGTTCCGTGAGTCGCTTCAAAGATGGCATGACCTGTCTGGTAGTTGATATTTGCTCCCGGAGCGATGCCGATACCGCCTACCGTGGCCGCCAGTTGGTCGGAAACATAGTCTCCGTTGAGGTTTAAGGTGGCTATCACGGAATATTCTTCGGGAATCAGGAGTGTATTTTGCAAGAAAGCATCTGCAATGCAATCTTTTATCACCAGTCTGCCATCTGCCAAAGCATCGCCAAATTCACGTTGCGCCAGTTCGTAGCCCCATTTTTTGAAACCACCTTCGGTAAACTTCATGATATTCCCTTTATGCACCAGCGTTACGGAAGGCAAATGATGGTCGAGCGCATACTGGCAGGCAGCACGTACAAGACGCTCCGTGCCCTCACGTGATACAGGTTTCACACCGAAAGAAGAGGTTCTCGGGAAACGGACTTTTGTCACCCCCATTTCGTCTTTCAGGAATTGATAGAACTTTTCAGCCTCCGGAGTTCCGGCTTCCCATTCGATACCTGCATAAATATCTTCCGTATTTTCACGGAACACACACATGTTCACTTTTTCCGGTGATTTGACAGGCGACTGTACTCCCTGATACCAACGAACCGGACGAAGACAGACGTATAAATCAAGTGTCTGACGCAGTGCTACATTCAACGAACGGATTCCACCTCCGACAGGAGTTGTCAACGGGCCTTTGATTCCTACTAGGTATTCCTGAAAGGTTTCCATTGTTTCATCCGGCAACCAGGAACCAGTCGCGTTGAAGGCACGTTCTCCCGCCAACACTTCTTTCCATTCGATACGACGTTTGCCACCGTATGCTTTCCGGATAGCTGCGTCCACTACGGCTTGCATGGCAGGAGTCACTTCAGCTCCTACTCCATCGCCGGTAATATAAGGTACGGTAGGCACATCGGGCACCAGCAACGTACCATCTGTTTGCATGGTTATTTTGCTCATTTTTTATCTTGCATTTAAGGCAGAACCGGCACGAAACCAGGCTATCTGCTGTTCATTATAGGTATGTTGCACTTCAAAACTTTCTTTCGTTCCGTCTTCGTGATGAAGAATAATCATCAGATTGCGCCCCGGTGCGAAATGGACTAAGCCTGATACGGACAGAAGATCGTGTTCCCGAATTTTATCATAGTCTGCTTTATCTACAAAAGTAAGAGCAAGCATTCCTTGTTTTTTCAGATTTGTTTCGTGGATACGGGCAAAACTCTTAGCCAAAATGACACGTACATTGAGGAAGCGTGGTTCCATGGCTGCATGTTCACGGCTGGAACCTTCTCCATAATTCTCTTCGGCAACAACAATAGACGGAATACCTTCGGATTTATACATCTTTGCCGTACCGGAAACTGTTCCATAAGTATTTGTCGAACGATTCCAAACACGGTTCGTTTCACCATTGAAAGCATTGACAGCTCCCATCAGCATATTGTCGGAAATATTCTCCAAATGTCCCCGGAAACGAAGCCACGGACCTGCCATAGAGATATGGTCGGTAGTACATTTTCCCTGTGCTTTAATCAATAAAGGCATGTTCAGCAAGTCCTGTCCGTCCCATGCCGGGAAAGGAGTCAGAAGCTGGAGACGTTGGGAATCCGGTTTTACCCTGATTTCCGTTTTTGCTCCGTGCGGAGCAATATACCCTTCATTTCCCTGTTCAAAACCTTTCAAAGGAAGTTCATCTCCTACAGGCTCGGAGAGTTTCACTTTTTCTCCGTTATGATTCACCAGTCTGTCTTTCAACGGGTTGAAACAGAGATCGCCGGCTATTGTTAACGCCATCGTTAGTTCCGGAGAAGCTACAAATGCATAGGTGTTGGGATTACCGTCAGCGCGTTTGGCAAAATTACGATTGAAAGAGGTGACGATTGAGTTCTTTCGTGTCGGATCGTCCGTCTCACGTTTCCACTGACCGATACAAGGTCCACAAGCATTTGCCATAATCGTGGCTCCCAGCCGTTCAAAAGCCTCAATCATACCGTCTCTTTCGGCAGTAGCCCGAATTTGCTCCGAACCCGGATTGACGATCAGTGGAGAAGCGACGCTCAAATTCTTTTCTGTCACCTGCTTTGCCAGAGAAGCTGCACGGCTCAAATCCTGATAAGAAGAATTGGTACATGAACCTATCAAGCCCACCTCCATTTTACGGGGATAGCCGTTCAATAACACTTTTTCTGCAAATTCAGAGATGGGAGTAGCGGCATCCGGTGTAAACGGCCCGTTTATATAAGGTTCGAGTTCTGACAAGTCAATTTCAATCACACGGTCGTAATAGTTGGATGGTTCGTCGGTCACAATGTCGTCTGCACGAAGGTCTGCACCAACAGATTCAGCCCAATCGACTACACAATCTCTTCCGGTAGCTCTCAAATAAGTAGCCATGCGTCCGTCAAACGGGAATAAAGAGGTAGTAGCTCCAACTTCGGCACCCATATTGCAAATGGTAGCTTTCCCGGTAGCAGAAAGGGATTCGGTTCCGGGACCAAAATATTCGATAATAGCATTCGTTCCTCCTTTTACGGTAAGGATGCCGGCCAATTTCAGGATTACATCTTTCGGAGAGGTCCAACCGCTTAGTTTTCCGGTCAGACGAACACCGATAATCTTCGGCATTTTCAGCTCCCATTCCATTCCTGTCATCACATCCACGGCATCCGCGCCACCAACACCGATAGCCACCATGCCCAGTCCGCCTGCATTAGGCGTATGAGAGTCTGTTCCCACCATCATACCACCGGGGAAAGCATAGTTTTCGAGCACTACCTGATGGATAATTCCTGCTCCCGGTTTCCAGAAGCCAATGCCATAACGGGAAGATACATCACGGAGGAAATCGTATACTTCTTCATTAGTCAGTCTTGCCGTAGCAATATCCGCCTTTGCACCTTTATACGCCTGTATCAAGTGATCGCAATGCACTGTCGAAGGCACAGCCACCTGATCCTTACCTGCATTCATAAATTGAAGCAAAGCCATCTGCGCAGTTGCATCCTGCATAGCCACACGGTCGGGACGGAAATTCACATAATCCTCCCCCCGTTTGTAATCTTTCAAATCGGCTACATCATACAGATGAGCATACAAAATCTTCTCGGCCAACGTCAAAGGGCGTTTCAGTATAGCCCGTACGTGTTCTACCTTTCCTTTATAAGCAGCGTAGAAAGCTTCTAACATAGTCACATCATATACCATATTGCTTTTTGTTTTTTTAGTCTATCTATTAAAATAACGAACGGCGTTCGAGTAATGTTTAACAAAATGAAATATTTTTTCTACCCGGAACGAAGATTTGTTACCTTTGCGCCTATTATGAGTAATAATCCGAAAAGTCCCATTATAGATCTTCAGCAACAGCAACTCCTCCTGCGGATGGAGTATGAATATGAGAAGGAAGAATTTAAGCGGCAGACCGAAACAATGGGCGTTGCCCGTAAAGTGAAGCGCGGTCTCTGCTGGTATCCTGTCTCTCTTGGCCGAAGTTACTACAATTCGCTGAATCAGCTTGTAATAGATATTACACGGACCGAAAATAAAGAAATAGAGCATTCCTTTGAGTTCGGCCGCCCTGTTTGCTTTTTCCACCAGTCATTCGAAGGAAAAGTGAAGTATATGGATTTCATCGCTACCGTCAGCTTTGCCGACGAAGAACGAATGGTCGTTGTACTCCCCGGAGCGGGAGCTTTAGCGGAACTGCAAACTGACGGTATACTGGGGGTACAACTTTATTTTGACGAAACATCGTACCGGGCCATGTTCGAGGCACTGGAAGACACGATACGTGCCAAGGACAACCGCCTGGCGGAACTGCGTGACATTTTGTTGGGTACCCAAAAGCCGGGATTCCGCGAATTATATCCTGTCCGCTTCCCATGGCTGAACAGTACACAGGAAACAGCAGTCAACAAGGTGCTATGTACGCGTGACGTATCTATTGTTCACGGTCCTCCGGGAACCGGAAAGACAACGACTCTTGTCGAAGCGATTTACGAAACGTTACACCGGGAACCACAAGTGCTTGTCTGTGCACAAAGCAACACGGCTGTCGACTGGATTTGTGAGAAACTGGTAGATCGGGGAGTCCCCGTGCTCCGCATTGGAAATCCAACCCGGGTCAATGACAAAATGCTTTCATCCACCTATGAACGCCGGTTTGAAAGTCATCCTGCCTACCCGGAGCTTTGGGGAATCCATAAATCTATCCGCGAAATGGGTAGCCGGATGCGCCGGGGTAGTTATTCTGAACGGGAAGGAATGCGTAATCGCATGAGTCGTCTCCGCGACCGTGCCACGGAGTTGGAAATACAAATCAATGCCGATCTTTTCGACAGTGCCCGCGTGATTGCTTCTACCCTTGTCAGCAGCAACCACCGCCTGCTCAACGGACGTCGTTTTCCGACTTTATTCATCGACGAGGCTGCACAAGCCCTCGAAGCTGCCTGCTGGATCGCTATCCGCAAAGCAGACCGGGTCATCCTCGCAGGAGATCATTGTCAGCTTCCGCCGACTATCAAATGTATAGAAGCTTCCCGTGGAGGATTGGATCATACATTAATGGAAAAAGTCGTTCAACAAAAACCTTCCGCGGTCTCTCTATTAAAAGTACAGTACAGAATGCATGAAGCCATCATGCAGTTTCCCTCCGACTGGTTTTATCATGGAGAACTGGAAGCTGCTCCGGAAGTACGCTATCGGGGTATTCTTGATTTCGACACTCCCATGAATTGGATCGATACTTCAGAGATGGACTTTCACGAAGATTTTGTAGGAGAAAGCTTCGGACGCATCAATAAGCAGGAAGCCAACCTACTACTGCAAGAACTGGAAACTTACATCGAACGTATCGGCAAAAAGCGAATACTGGATGAAAGAATTGATTTCGGTCTGATTTCGCCATACAAGGCACAAGTGCAATATTTGAGAGGAAAAATAAAAGGAAGCAGCTTTTTACGCCCTTTCCGCAGCCTCATCACCGTGAATACGGTAGACGGCTTTCAGGGACAGGAGCGAGACGTTATTTTCATCAGTCTCGTACGTGCCAACGAGGACGGACAAATCGGGTTTCTAAATGACTTGCGAAGAATGAATGTAGCGATTACGCGGGCACGAATGAAACTTGTTATATTAGGAGATGCTTCCACCCTTGCCAAGCATCCTTTCTATAAAAGGTTGATGTTATTCATTAAAAAGGAGGATTAAATACTTAATCCTCCTTTTAACAAAGCACACTTTCTCCCGAAACCACACTTTTTTTAACACAAACAAAACAAACAATATTTTACATCAGTACTATTCTTAATTTTTCACCCTCAAAGATAGTCGATTATTCCAATGCACTCCAACTATTTCCACCATTTTATTTGCGGATCGCGCGTTTTTGCCCATTCTGCAAATTTAGGATATGTTTTATCAATGCGCTGATTCTCCTTTTTAAGATCTAAATTCAAAATAGAAGCGTCCAAACGAGCATCTACATGAATTGCAAACGGAAAACCATCTTTGCAAATGAAATAGGTACCATCTACATCACCACGAGAAATATCAGCTCCAGAAGGGAAACGATTATTCGCACCAGTCGTCGGCTTATGATCTGTCAGATGGACTTCTGTGGCAGAGTTGAATACTTTTATAAAAGGGTTATAAGGAGCTACCACTACTGATTTATCAAGAGTAGGGTTATTAAATTGTATGGATACCGTATATGTCTTCTCTTGAATATTCTGATTAATCATATCCTCCGCATTCACATTGGATACTCCCAATTCAGCTTTAGCATCCTTGAATAATGTTATCACATTACCTGAATAGGAAGTAATTTCATCGCCATTGATTATTACTTGGGACGCTTTACTCAAATCGAAAGGAACCTCATACGCAAACGAGTTTTTATAATTAGCTCCCGTCCAAGCCAATGTGAACTTATCAATAATATTAAGAACTTTATTATCTATATTATAATCAACACTTGACTGATATTTCATGACTACATCATTCAAGTCATAATCTCCTTGTTCAGGCCAGTTATCTTCAAAGCCAAGCACTCCTGAATAGTTTTCTGTCCCTTGTCGATCACCCGGATTAGGAACTTCCGGCACCTCAATAGCAGTAATAGGATTGGAAGATATTACAAAAGCAACGTCATTATAGTCGTTATCATTTTTCCAGTCTTCCATTGTAATCACATTCACTCTTTCACCTGCTTTATTTTTTGCTGCAAAGATTGCAGTGTGTGAGATTTTATCACTATTTAAAGATTTGGTTGAATAGAACATATTTCCATTAGCCTTGGTGTTTTTCCAACCATTATTCCAAATCAAGAAACCTATTTTTGTATTTGCCGGAATACGTTCGGGGTCCTCCTGCGGGAAATTACCAGCCTCATTTATATATTTTAAATTAACCGCAACCCCACTATAATTTCCCAAACTATTTCCATGTGCATTAGGAAATATGACACAGGCATGCTTTGTAGCCTCCTTTATTTTATCAACAGAAGCATCTTTAGGATAACAATAATAAGCAAATACACTTTGTGCAGCAGTATTTCCTCCAAAATAGTTAATAACAACATTGGCATCTTTTGTTATCAGAATATCTGCATCATCGGACACCAATGTTCCTTTATTATTCTTTCCTTCCGGGAAATATGCTGTTATATAACTCTTAAGCGTTGCATCCACATTAATTTTTTTAGAAGCATCCAGATAGTTAGGTCTACCAGTATTTACATTCCAAGTTCCTAATACATTCGGAATTACATTTGTAATAAATTTCAAAGAAGATCGTGTTTGTGCACTTCTCGTTGATGAATCCACAGCAGTAACGTCAAGAGCATTCTCAAAAGTGATCTCCGCACTGACATCCGAACCGACTATTTTAGTTTTATACAAAGTCGGCACACCAAAATCCGGAGAATAAATATAAACTTCTGAAACTGTTGTCGGGAAAGAAGCAGGCTTGATATAACGTCCTTGTATATCAGTAAATCCGGTTGCAATGTGTGAAACCCCTGCTTTCTTTATAATCTGACCGCCTTCTGCCACATAAGAAAGCGGATTTTCAGCATAAACTTCAAAATAAGCTCTAGGACATTCCTTTCCATAATCAATATTCAATTGAATATTTTTAGTAGTAGCAAAGTCGAAATAGTTATCTAAAGTAACCTCCTCTTCTTTATCTCCTGAATTAGCAGGATCATATACATCTTTCTGCAAACAGCTGGAGAAAGCAACAGAAACAACACCAATAACACATACTAATTTAGTAATGTTAATCATTCTTTTGGGCAAGTTAAAATACATCATACTTCTCGTTTATTTTATTTGATGGTGCAAATATAAACATAAACTTGCATATTTTAGTCATATTATAGATATATTTTTCTAAAAAAAGCAATTTAAAGGATTCACTCCTCCTTTTATACAATGTATTTCCAATAAAAAAGGAGAGAACTATTTGCTCTCTCCCCTCTTAAAACTTGTATAATTTATCCAGTTTAATTATTCTCCGGACGAAGTTTACGAACAGTTACAGCAGTCTGCCACATTTCGCTCTCGCGTAATTGACGGAGTTCTTCGTTCAATTTTTCACGATAATCAGGTTGTGAATTACTGTCGATAGAAATCTGTGCTTCATTACCAGTCTTCACACTGTTATACAACTTTTCAACTACCGGTTTGATAGCATCGTGGAA
>ENA-ORTZ01001045-ORTZ01001045.1-human-gut-metagenome-genome-assembly--contig:-NODE-1045-length-17860-cov-33.158045_pt1 | contig 17860 bp, 20 predicted proteins | sample MGYA00242075_ERZ509199 | MGnify/ENA primary metagenome ERZ509199 (study PRJEB26280, sample SAMEA2338824) | human gut metagenome | biome: human gut; feature: human-associated habitat; material: faeces...
TCGAGAGTGACCTGATTGAGATACCATCCTCCTGCCACAGCACATAAAGAATACGCCCCTGGGCTCCATTAAACGCATCAATATTCTTTTCGCTGAGAATCTTCTCGAAAATCCGGTCTCCAAGCTGTTTTATTTTGGTGACAAGAAATCCTCCATTCATTTCCATACAAAAGCTCCTATATAGTAGTTTATTAAAAACATACTATATAGGAGCTTTATTGTCAAGAGTTTATATGTCTTAATAGGTAAATTCCGTTTTTTCAATTCTCCAAACTTGAATTTACGATACCTTATACATATCGTTTTTATAAAACATTATTGCATCTTTTTTATTTGCATTTTTTAAGACAATAAAAACATTATATACATCGGGAAATGGCGAAACCATACCCATACATGACATGCCAAACATTAGTCCATTTAGTTCTCTATATTCTGCCGGACTAACAATAAAAATCAATAATGGTATTATTCCAAGCACAAATGGTAATAGGCACATTACAATAAACCTTCTACGCTTCAGAGGATATGATGCTAATGCAACAAATGATATCTTACCCGTTATTTTACCTATCGTAACCAGTGCGTTTCTCGGATAGACAATCCCATGTAACCACTCGTGTATCACCAAACAAATATACCCCAGGCAAAAACCAATCAAAATAAATACATGTGAAATAACAACTGTCTTGTTCATAACTGTTTTACACAGCATCGTTACAAACATTAAAACACATAATACCGCTGCAATAGGTGCCGCTTTTTTCATCATCTCTTCAATGCTCTGAGGTGTTTCTATTTTAACAGCATTCTTTGGTAAAATACCTGTCTGATACTCACTTATATCTTCAATAGACATTTTTAATTTTATCATTACCAATTCACCTCCAAAAAGAGTAACAAACTCCGATTTGCAAATTTCTTTTTCTCATAATACCACACTTTTTTCATCATAGATACTGCTATTACTGCTTCCTACACCAGTATTTTTTCCTCCCTTTCCCGTTCTTCGCAATACTTACAGAAATCGTCTAAAAATTCGTCAACCGACTTTTTCGGTGCTTCTGTCGGTTCAAGTTCTTCCAACCTTTTGACAATTTTTATAACTTTCCCGGCATCAAATTCGTCATCAGCGGCTACCAACGTATAATAGTCAAGTTTTTCTTTCAGCATCTCTATTTCTTTTTCCTTACTCATGCTAAAATTCTCCCTTCACTATATACATGACATTTTTCGACAAAATCTTACAAATTATTATGAAAAATATTTTTTCAAGTTTTTTCAGTTTTTCTACTTATCCTTCTTCTGTGGAAATTCCATCTTAAACTTATACTGGAATCCTATGATTTCTTTACCATCTTTCGTATAGGAAAATTCCTCTACACTCTCTGGAATCAGGTACGCATCATAACTGCCTTTCTTTCCTTTCAGACCTTTGACAAGTATCTTTTTCCCTTGACTTCTAGTTTTCCATCAATGAGAGAATATCCATATGGTGCAAAACCACCGTTCCATTTACCTTCCCTAGCTTTCTGCATCCTTCCTTCCATTGTCTGAACACTAATGTTCTCACGTTCAATCTCTGCCACTGCTGACAGAACAGATATCATAAGCTTCCCGGCATCTTTGGATGAATCTATTCCGTCCTCCACACAAATCAGATTCACTCCAAAATCCTGCATTACTTGTAATGTTGCAAGTACATCTGCCGCATTTCTTCCAAATCTGGAAAGTTTAAATACAAGAACATAAGATACTCCATCTTTTCCTGACTTAATATCCTCCATCATCTGATTAAATGAAACTCTTCCCTCTATTGATTTGCCGGATTTTCCTGCATCCTCATACTCACCGGCAATTTCATATTCATTATAGTCGCAGAACGCTTTCATTTTTGTTTTCTGTGCATCCAGAGAATAGCCATCTATCTGCATGGTTGTCGAGACACGGGTGTATAAATATACTTTGATTTTCTCTTTCTTCAATTTACATATCACCTCCAGGAAGTGCCGAAACTGCCGACAGATTGATACTGACTAATGTATCCATCTGCCTGATTGCCAAATTTCTAAGCAATATAAGTCTTTCTGATTGAGATTTCCCCTGCTCAATTAAAATAGCATTATAACTTTCCATATTTGCCAACACCAACAACTGATTTAAATTTGCATCATCACGCACATTCCCCATTTTACCCGGATTATTATTTTTCCATTGCTTTGCAGTCTGACCAAATAAAGCAACATTTAAAAGATCTGCTTCACTGGCATATGTATAAGCAATCTGTTCCGGTGTTAGCTCTAGTGGAATCAAATTTTCCTTCACCGCATCTGTGTGAATACGGTAGTTCACCTTTGATAAAGCCCTGTTCAAGTTCCAGTCCAATGAAAGTCGACTATTTTCATCTTGTTTTAACCTGCGGTAATCTTTCATAATATACAGTTGAAATTCCGGAGAAATCCATGTAGCAAATGCCATTGCAATATCGCTATGTGCATAAGTTCCTCCACCATATCTGCCTGCTTTTGACACTATTCCAATAGCATTGGTCTGTTCAATCCATTTGGTTGGCGTCATAACAAACCTGTTTAATCCTGCCTCACTTCTAACCGCCTCGAATTGCACACGGTTAAAATCTGGATTATGAAGTTCTTCCCAAACAGCCAAAAACTCAACTGTATTTCTGTTTCGCATCCAGTTCTGAATGACAAATCTGGGATCATTATCATTTCTATATTTTGCAATATCTGTCAACGAAATATATTCATTTTCAAAATCTTTCGTGTAAATTCCAATATCAATTCCTTTTGCGTGAATAATTTCCCTAACTATTTTATTTGCCATCTCTATTCCTCCACCATGTTCTCCATCTGTTCCAACTTCTGCAAGGCTTTCATATACGCCATCAATCTTTTATACTGCGCATCTCCAAGGCTGTGAATCTGCTTTAAAATCTTAATATCCGACCTGGTAACTTCATAATCCATATCTGCATCTTTATATTCCGGATCAATTCCTTTTCCAGTCAAAAGCTGTTCGGGAGTAATCTCCAATGCATCACATATAGACAACAGACAGTCCGCTTTGGGATTCGTCTTTTTCTTCTTCCAGTCACTGATGTTACTTGTTGCAATCCCGGTCCTTCTTGAGAGTTCCAACTGCGTTATGTTCTTCTGCTCCATCACACAAAAAATTCTTTCACTGATAATCATGATTTTTCCTCCATCAACATTCCGTACATATCCGTATTTATAAATTTATTCATCCGTCTATACGGTTATAGTATCATGCTGCAACTTTTCTTTCAATAGAGATTTTTGTATTTCTGAACTTTGCTACCATTTCTCCAATAAAATTTGCTAAATTGCTCCATACAACTACATACCTGATTGTCTCCATAATATCGCCTTTCTCGAACACATCGAATCAGCCCTTTAAAACGTCTTAATAAAAATCCGTTTTAAAGGTATAAAAAAAGACCACTCACTTTCAATTTTTCTTGAAAATGAACGGTCTTTCACGCTTCTGTTATTTAGTTGAATGATAAAAATATTACTTTTCCTTTGATGTGTTTCCGAAGCCGCAGTCCAATACCACAGACACATTTACTCCATCAGAAATTGCCTTTTTGTATGTTTTTCGGTCACTCTGGTCAAACCTGAAAAACCTCTCAAAGTGCCTAAAATCAAGGATTCTTACAAATCTGTCCGATGTAGTGCAACTATTGTCTCTATATGTGTCGATAGGGTAATTGAGATGCACTTTCCAGAGTTTTCACTGTACTCTGGGAGTGAAAAGTGTTGCACTCCTCTCTGATGAGGCTGCAAAAAATTGACATGATGCACTCTCTCCTGCCCCCGCATAGAAAAAGATTGCATTGTATTTTAGATGTAAGCCAGATTAGCTTACGATTGACTCTGCTCTTTCTCTATGATCCAATACTTCCAAAATTTCTTTCATATATTGTATCACAGATCATTTTGTTTTGGAAATCACTTTCCTCTCAAATGGGCAGAAGAAAACCTCCAAATCTGTTGTGGACTTGGAGGCTTGATTCCGACCATTTACTCTTTTTCAAAGAAATCTATGCTATATGTTGCGGAACAACAAAACTCTCATCTAACTGTTTATGTAAAAAAGAAATTGTAGTTAATATATCAATTGCATCCTGCTCATTTACAATCCATTTTATTTTCAACTCATGTGCTGTTACATTCCTTACCATATGCGTAACCCCATTTAACATTTCTTTTAGACCGTTTTGAGCATTTTTTTCCGAAGGTGTCTGTAATGAATTTATTGCTAATCGAGGATTATTAACTGCAAAAGCATTATTAAATAAATTTGAACCATCCTCCTGCATTCCTGTTTTTTCTCTTACCTTCTCAGACAAACTCTTAGCCGCCTCAAAAACTGCATGAAAATAATTTTCTTGTAAATATTCCTCTTTGCAACACTTTATTACATCCTGATGAATATGTCTTTTTTGTAATTCACTCACCAGATTTCTGGTTCTTCTTTCAACTTCTGAAATTGTAGTTGCTGCCTGAACCTTTAACAATTTTCCTTCGTTTGTCATCTGAAGTCCAATTAACATTAACGGTTTGTTAATTTCTAATAAAATCTCATCATAATTACCATTCTGGCCACTGATAAACCTTACCGGTTTCAGACTCTTTTTTATAAAATTAAGAAATGAATTCGATGCTCCATCCTGTTCTTGTCTTGCTAAAAATGTATAATAAATTCTCTTCCATTTTGTACTTTCATTACTGACATCCTGAACTCCACATTCCTGAAAAATTTCATTCATCTGACTTCCCGTCATGGTATCTGCAATTATACGCGCCAAAACCTCAACTTCTGAATTAGTAAGTTTTCTAATTCTCTCTGCCATAGCTTAATCCTCCTCACCCTAGTATATCATCTACATCGTTTAACTTTCACTTCAATTTTTTATATATTGTATCACAGATGATTATGTTTTGGAATTTCCCTTCCTCGCAAATGGACAGAAGAAAACCTCCAAATCTGTTGCAAACTTGGAGGCTTGATCCCAGCCATTTATACAATTAAAGCTTTTAGCAAACTACTCATTATGATTATTGTACAGTCTCATAAATTCATCCGCAAATTTCTTTACAAAATCTCTATCCAAAGCAGTTGCCAATGTTTCATCATTATACTGTGCTGCTTTGCTCCAATTATATGAACCATGCATTACAAATTCAAAATCTATAATGCAAAATTTATCATGCAGCCGATTGGACAAATATGCTCCTTTAAGTGGCACTTTTACCACCTCAAAATTACTTTCCAATTCACTCATCAACGTCATATTAGATTTTTCATTTGATGTAATAATTCTAATACTTATGCCCTGCTTTTTCTTTGCAAGTAATTCCTGAAAGATATCTCGGTCAGAAAACCACGCAACCGCTACCCAGATTGTATACTTTGCATTCCGAATGCCTTGAATAATTACATCTTTGATTCCATCAAATGCTACATCATGTTCATTTTGTCCATCATCTTCCAACTCTACCAATTTAGGTTTAATCTCAACTCCATACAAATCATAGTCATCATCTGGAATATAAATATCATTGGCTAAGTCAAAAAAAAAATCTTTATATTCCTTTGCTTTTTTCAGCATTGGAATTGGCACTCTTAAATCCATATATTCCTGCCTCTGATTCGATACATGGGTATATGCACCGGTTTTTCTAAATGTAACTATAGAATATCTTAAAATCCCCAACAAATCATCTTTGTTCTGAATATCTTCATCATATTTTATAGTTTCTATCATTGTCTTTAAGAATTGTTTTTCATTCATTTACACATTCACTCTCCATCCGTATTTCCACATATACCCATTTTTTCATCAGATAATTTAACTGTATCTATTATTTCCCAAATCTTCATATAACAGGAGCCTCCAAGTTATTTAAACTCAAAGGCTCTCTTTTTCTTACATAACTTTATGCAAGCGCAGGTTCCTTCCCTGCAATAATCGCTTTCACTTCTTCTACGTTTTTATCTGTAGCCATAGCAATCTGCTCTACAGTAAAACCATTGTTATGCATATTAAGAATAATTTTTTCTTCTTTTCTTGCCTCTCCAATCGCAATACCATCTTCTTTTATTCCCTGACTCAAGTTACACATAACGCTCACATCCTTCCTGAAGTTCTCCTCAATAGGAATATCGTATTCATTTCCAATTATGTTTAGTTTTTCATCTATTGTAAGTTCCTTGGATAACAATGCTCCCAGCAGACGGTGCAGTTCATACGTCTCATCATGTTCCGGCAGATTCTTTGCCAGTCCAAGCATGATGATATTCAGCAGGTCAAGATTTCCCTTCCATTCATAGGAACCGATCAAATCTTCCTTGGTGAGATGCACATGGCTCATGCTGTTCTCTTCCATGTTCATACATACCCAGATCGAATATACACGCTTAATGTCATTGTAGCTGGAGTTCTCAAAATCACGTTCTTTTTGTGATGAGATCAGTCTGCTTACATAAAAGATTGCCCTGTTTAAGATCTCGTATCCCTTCGGCTCGTCTTTCTGTGCTTCCACATTTATGATGATCTGTGACAATCCATCTTTCATGCGCACATAGAAAACGATATCAAATCTTACCAGACCTTCATTAATTTCTTCATTTTCTGTGTTGAAACCGACCAGCCTCTCACCATTTTTTTCGCTGGCTACATTTGTAAGTCCTGGCTCTACAGGTACAGTACTGATATGTGGTGTTCCCTCGATGCAGTCGACCACATCCTTGGGATTCATGCCCTTAAACTCATCAACTGTCTTTACCAGTATATGTGCCAGTATGCTCTTCTGTCCTAACAGACGCTTTGCACTCGTATCATACTGTGCATCCTTGTCTGTTGCTTTCACTGCATTTTTTAATTCTGTATTCACTGGTCTTCCCCCTTTTTGTAACAGATATAGTCATCCCCAAAAAGGCATCTGACCACACCTATATTATAACTTACCCATTTCTTTTATACAATCAATTTTTACATTGTCTGCATCGGTACATGTTGTTCCTGCTCCTCATACTCCAAAACATCCTGCTCTGGCACATGCTCTATACTTTTTGCTTGCTCCTGCACTTTTACCATATACCGGATTTTAATGCTGCTGTAATCAACCCCTGCCGGTTCCAGCACTTTTTTCTCTAACATGTTTAACATCGCCTCGGTGTCAAATTTTCCCTCAAAATAAAGTTCCTCATCCACCTTTATCGGTACATCCATTTCTTCCGGTGAACTGCCAAGGATCGTCCTCCAGCGTCCGGCTACTTTTCCACACATTTCCATAAATCTTTCATGGATATCCGGCTGTTCATTACAGGTCTGCAAAATCCTTTGTGCCACCTTTCTCCATGTAGGTGTCTCTATCCATTCTCCCGGTGCGAACTGGACTGCCAGCGGTCTTTTCCCTTTCAGTTCTGCCGGGGACACTGTGATAAGGCTGCTTTCCCGGATCGTATCTTTCACACTTGTATGCACCTCGCCACTCCGGTACATCTGGAGCAGTGCATCACATTTGGTGTTTACAAGCTGTAACATTTCCTCCCTCAGTTCTTCTATCAGTTGCTCATAATTCATACGCTTTTCTCCTCCTCTCCTGTCACACAATCTTGTGTTTCTTTCTATAATCGTTCTTCCGTTTATTTCCCTATTGCACACTTTTCTGTTCCTATTGTTCTGCATTTGTTTCCTATTTTTATGCCAACAATAAAACGCCCGGATCATCGGGCATTTTATTCTTACCATAAACTGGCAGGAATAACGTTTCCTATTTACTTGCTGCCATTCCTGCCGCAGTCTTACTCATATCGAATCTCCTGTTCCATGACAATGCCTGACTGGAACTGTATCAGCAGCTTCTCGCTGGATTCCACTTTGATGGTCGAGATCAGCCGTCTGACAAGGTCATTGTCGAACTCCTGTATCTGGCAGGTGCTTGTGCTTAAGTAATGGTCGATATCTTGGATTCTCTGTTCATAGCTGTCAGCCATCCGTTTCTCGTTTCTGGCTGTTTTCTGTGCCTCTTTTAAGGCATTGATTTCCTCTGCTATGGTGCGATAGCGTTCATCAAACTCCGGTGTGTAGGAGCCGGTCTTTGCATTCTCCGCGATCAGTGCCACCATCTCTTCCTGCTTTTCTTTTATCTTTTCTTCGTATTCCTCAGACTCTTTTGCGGTGCTGTAGTTCCCGATGACATGGATGATGTTCTGCCGGAAGTTTTCCATAAATTCCATATCATCACTCGTGATCCTGTGGATGGCTTCCATCACCGCCCTGTTTAATGTGTTCTCTTCGAGTGTCTCGGATTCCCCGCATTTCTTCACTCCGTTAGTCAATCGGTTGCTGCATCTCCAGACAACTTTCTTTTTCCCGTTTCTCGCCCAGGTGACTCTCCGGTACTCCTGCCCGCATTTTCCGCAGATCAGCATGCCGGTCAGTGCATAGGTGGAGGAATACCTGCTCCTCTGGTTCTTCTTCCGGGTGACAGCCGCCTTGCATAAGGATGCCCTCCGCATCATCTCTTCCTGTACCCTGTAGAACAGCTCCTTCGGGATAATCGCCTCATGGTCATCTTCCACATAATACTGCGGTACGATTCCAGTGTTCTTGACTTTCTTTTTTGTCATGAAATCCACCGTATAGGTTTTCTGCAGTAATGCATCTCCCATGTATTTTTCATTGCGGAGCATTTTGTCTATTACCGTGGAATGCCATTTGTCCTGCCCTGTGGCGGTCTTGATTCCCTGCTCTTCCAGATGCTTTGCAATCTTCCCGGTACTGTAGCCTTCCAGATAAAGGCGGAAGATCAGCTTCACGATCTCTGCCTCTTCGGGTACGATGACCAGGTCACCATCCTCGTTTTTGGTGTATCCCATGAACTTTGTGCAGTTTACGATGACCTTGCCTTTTTCAAATTTCCTCACGACTCCCCAGCGGATGTTCTCGCTGATGTTGCGGCTCTCCTCCTGTGCCAGGCTGCTTAAGATGGTGATAAGGATTTCGCCGGTTCCCTCCAGTGTATTGATCCCCTCTTTCTCGAACACCACCGCCACATTCTTTTCCTTCAGTTTTCGGATGGTCACCAGCGAGTCTACCGTATTCCTCGCAAACCTGCTGACCGACTTTGTAAGGATCATGTCGATTTTTCCGGCAAGGGCATCCTGTATCATGGCATTAAAGTCTGCCCTCTTTTTGGTGTTTGTTCCACTCTTTCCGTCATCCGCATAGATGCCGGCATTTTTCCAGTTTCCATTTTCCGATATCTTGCTGGTATAATACTCCACCTGTGCCTCATAGCTGCTGTCCTGCTCTTCCAATTCCGTACTGACACGGCAGTAGGCAGCGACCTTCATTTTCTTCTCTGACAGTTTCACATTCCGGTCATACTGCACCTTGGCAGGTATCATGCTGATCTTTTTTGCTGTTTCTGCCATCTGCTCTCCCTCCTAATCCTTGTATCCGGCTGTGACACGGCTCCCATTGATAAGCTCCACTTCTGCCATGTTTCCACCATGCACCCAGATGCGTGCGATTATTTTTCTATATAAATTTTCATCAAATGTTTCCAGTTCCTTTTTTCCTGCAAGGATGTTTTTGATCTCCTCTGTCCGGAACTCCCCATCCCTGACCTCCAGCGTCCGGTATCGTTCCTCTGCCCTTTCATAGAGCAGTTTCATCAGGTCTGTCTCTGTGCGTTCCTGCTCTTCTTTCATGTGCTGCAGGTTCCGCTCCAGAACCCGGTACTGAGGACTGAGCTTTTCCTCCTGCCTTTGTACCCGGAGCAGGCCTTTGTTTCGTATCACTGCATTGATGGCTTCTACACACACCTGCTTTGCCTGCCCGTCTGTAATAAAACTGTTCCTGCAGTTTTTTGCTCTGCCAGTCACATAGTTCCTGCACTTCCACTTGGCAGTGCCGCCACGCTCTTTTTTGTGGTTCGGCTGGATATGGCTGCATACTGCCCCGCATTCTGCACACCAGATGACACCTCCGAAAAGGATTCTTTCATCCCTGCCGGGTCGGTGGTCTGCCCTTCCAAGCTCTGCCCTCACCTTTTCCCGTCTGCGCTGGACTCTCTCAAACAGTTCCTCTCCTATGAGCTGCGGATAGTATTCTGTGCCAAGGTAGCTTGGGTTTTCCAGTATCCTGCCAATGGATGCATGGGTCCAGGACACTTTCCCTTTTGCATTGCATATGTTTCTCCCTTTCAGGTTCTGGGCGATCCTGCCTGCCGCCACTCCGCTGTCATAGTCTGTAAATATCTGTTCCACAATCTTTCTTTGCTCTTCGCAGATGGTGATTTTTCCATCCACAACTTTATAGCCGATTGGCATGTGCCACTGCATCCTGTCCACCTCCCCTCTCCGTCAGTTTCAGTCCGTTGTATAGGCAGAAGGTGATGTCGTGTTCTTTGGAGACCACGATCTTCTCCGCTGTCATTTTAAACAGTTGCTCGTCAAACTCCTCCCTTAATCCGTCCTGTTCTGCAATCAGTTGGATAAGCTGTTCGGTCCGTACAATTTCTTTTGTCCTCCGCAGCTTTCTGGTCAAAAGTGTCTTTTTTCTTCTGCATTCCGTCAGCTGCCAGCCAAGCTTGCTACTGCTCTCCATAAAAAGAGCAGAGTCCATATATCCTTTCCTCATGACTTGGTTTAGGATTTGGCTCTGCCCGCTTATATCTTTGATTTCCTTATCCAGTTGTCTGATTTTCTCACTGTCCTGCCTTGCTGCCACAAGTTCTGTCAGCTCTTTTAACAGCGGCTCTAATATCGTTCCCTGATTGGTGTACAGCTTGTTCCACATGTCTGTAAAAGCCCGGTGCAGTACATCCTCCCGGATGGCTTTCATGCAACAACTCTCTTTATCCTCCACATGTCCGCTGCACGTCCAGATGATTTTCTCATAGGGTTTCCCGATGTAGATTTTCTGCCGCCGGAAGGTTCTTCCGCATTCCCCACAGATGATTCTGCCGGAAAACAGGTATCTTTTGGTGTAGTCACTCTTGTTCATGTGCAGTACATCCACCCGGTATGCCATCAGGTTCCGCACCGCTTCTGCCTCCTCATGTGTGACGATTGGCGGATGGCTGTCCTTGATGAGATACTGGTTTCTCTGTCCGTTGTTTACCCGGCGGACAAATGGGAACCTTGTTTCTGTATAGGTTCTCTGCTGTAGCATATCTCCCTCATAAATCGGATTTTTCAGAATGTCCTGTATCACCCCGTCCTGCCACTTTTCTGCACCCCGGATTGTCGGAATGCCTTTCTGGTTCAGTGCCTTTGCTATCACATACACTCCCATGCCGTTTAGGTAGGATTCATAAATCCACCTTACGGTTTCTGCCTCGGATTCTATGATGACTAAATTTCCATCCTCATCTTTTCCATAGCCATACGCTGGTGTGGATATGATATAGGTTCCATCCTGAAAGCGTTTCTGTATCGCCCAGCGGTTGTTGCTTGAGATGTTTTCTGATTCCCCCTGCGCCACCGATGCCAGGATGGTAATGAACAGCTCGCTTTTTTCTGACAGCGTGTTGATGTTCTCTTTTTCAAAGTAGATTCCAACGCCAATCTCCTTCAGCTTTCGGATGGTCTGGATGCACTCCACCGTATTTCTTGCAAATCTTGTGATGGATTTCGTAAGGATCAGGTCGATGTTCCCATCCTCACAGTCTGCGATCATCATCTGGAACTCATCCCTGTGCTTTACGTTTGTTCCGCTGATTCCTTCATCCGCATACACCCCTGCAAACTCCCACAGGGGGTTGCTCTCGATCTTTTCCGTATAGTACTCGACCTGTGCAGTATAGGAAGTTGCCTGTGCCTGACTGCCGGTACTGACTCTGGCATATCCGCACACTTTCAGCCTGCGTTCTTCCTGTGTATGTTTCTGCGCTTTTGCTGCCTTTATGACAGTCACTTTTTTTGCCATGCTTTTTTCTCCTTTCCCAGTATTTTCAAGGGTTTGCACTCCCTGTCAGCAACATACACTACCACATAGTCCTTTATATATCCAGTGTTATTACAGATATACTTTTGCTAATTCCGGGGAGAAAGTCTTGACATTCAAAACCCGGATTTTTTCCCATTCTTCCTCGGTTAACAGCTTATCTTCATGCATCCTTTTTAAGAGAAATTCGGCAATCTTATACCGCACCTCATTCGCTCCGCCTTCCATCATCTTTTCCCTTTTTCCTCCCGCAATTTAAGAACGTTAAATTCATTCTCCCAAGCCAAACACTTTTGCCCAGAAGAAACACCTTTACATCATCCCGATTTCAGCCATGGTTGCTGCCTCATCCTCTTCCCGGAAATACTGTTCCGCTACATCCCTGCTGACTGAAAGCACCTCTCCTGCGTCCTTTTCTCCCATCTGGATCGGGATTAAGAACGGATTGATTTCCTTGCAGAATTCCTGATTCGGACAGCTATTGATAAAATAGCCGCAGGTATCTAATATCAGCCTGTCACACATATCTGTGATGACGATCTTTTCAGCCTCAAACATGTGGCTGCCGATATAATTTGCGATATTTTCTGCCGTGGTCGAGATATAGTCCTCTTTCCTCTCCCCTCCATCACTCGGATAAAGATAGGCATATCCTGCCCTCTCCGTTTCAAAAATCCTTAACATCATTTCGGTATCTTCTTTCTTCATCTCCTGTTTTCCTCCATTCCCCATTTTTCAGTTTTTCTTAACCCCACAAGAATACGGCGGAAGTTCCCCTCCGCCGCATGGTTTCTGTAATTAAGTCTTACTGCCATAATCCTTCACTTCATAAATAAAAAGTGTCTGTCCCTATTCGTCACTACTCCCCGGAACCGAAACGCCGCCAAAACAGAGAAGAAAAAATCCCAAAGCCGGCATTTCATGGGCAGTCAGTCCAGACTATCTTTGGTCCCTGCCACTCGGACAGGCAGACATCACAGGTATCTCACCTCCACCACTGCGTGCTGGCTAATCTCAAGGTGTATCATTATAGGCCATTCCCCTCTTCGCGCCTGTCCACCACAGACAGGCTGTACCCCGGCTTTCCCGCTCGGCTCCTTAGATGCGATCTTTTTCACAGCATGGCTGGCAGAAAGAACATCTGCCCGATTGCTGCAGGAGTGTCACTGCGCCCCGGTTACGGCTCATGAAACGGCTAACGTATCTGAACTGCTGGATATGGCTGGCAGGATATGGCGTGATTCCATCCTGCGCTCGGAGCCCTGCATTCCTCTCCGGCATTTTTCAATGTGCGTTTTGTCTGCCTGTGTCGTATCCACACACGAGACATGAGAGGATTCCCGGAAGAGACCATCTGTCCAGAAAAAGTTCCTCTCATAAGGTACTCACAGAAAAACACGTTTTGAGGGGGTATTAATCAAAAAATTTTTTTATTTTCTTTACCGCACCGTTTATGCTCTCCCGGATGTTCTTCTCTCCAACCCCTTCTTTCGCTGCAATCTGCCGGTATGTCATGCCCTCAAAAAAATAAAAATGCAGCCGCTCTCTCTGCACCGGGGTGAGTGACTGCATTGCTTTCTGCAGGGTTTCTATTTCCATCTGCCGGATGACCGTATCCTCTACCGATTCCCCGGTCAGCTCCACCAGATCTTCCGTTTCTCCTTCTGTATATCCGTCCTTGGTCGTATGTCTGATATCCCGCATTTCCTGTGCGTGGGCTTCTTTGCGGAACGTATCGGCAAGTGCCTCGTAGACTTCTCTGGTCACATAGGTGTATTCCAGCTCTCCAACTGCATCTTTATAAAAATCCTTGACTCTGATCCTGATCCATTCTGACATTCAAATGTCCTCCATTTCGTAATTTTTTTGAAATGAAGGACATCTGGCGGACCTCTGGGTTTTACTTCACTGGAAAAAGACAATAAAAAAAGGTGCTGTTCCCATGCAAAATAAAGCATGCAAAACTGCACCCGGATGTTATCCTTATGAACTTTTCCCTTTCTGCCGCCCCCTGCAATCCGGTGCGGCATGAATTCCCCAAAACATGCCACGCCTTTCTTCTCCTAAGCCTTTTTGCGGTACTATACTTGGAAAGAAAGTGTGCTTCAATATAAGTGTAATAAGTCTTACGGTACCTGTAATAAGTTACCGTCTTGGATTGTCATCCCTCCTGTTTTCCAGAAAAAAAGTCCCTTCCGTTTGTTCGGAAAGGACTATCCATTTTCGGTATGCGACTGTATCCATAGCTGTGCTTTTCCTACGATCATGAACAGTGCCGTGATGCAGATGCCCGTATAAACAGCGTAAGCATACGGTATCTGGCCTGCATACCACAAAATGCCAAGCACAGCCAGTTCCAAGACTGCGATCAGCCTTGCTTTTCTGCCAAAATGCTTTTGTTCCTCTTTATCCAGTTTCCGGTTCTTGCTGTGCATGGGGCTGAGTAAAAAAATGATCCCTGCGGACACCAGCAATACTGCCAGCAGCCTTGCCAGCGATGTCTTACAAAACACAGCCTGTGTATAAACCGGAACCAGCAGCACCAGATTGGAACCAAGATAACAGAAAATCCTGCTGTCTGAGTGATATCCACCAGTATAGCTGCGAAGAACCATAAAAGAAAGGGTAAACACTGCCACAACCGCCAGTTGCTCTGTAAGCAGGCCGATGACCAGTGCTGTCACAACGTTTAGAAGCAGGATCATACCATTGCGTATTCCAAACTGGTATAATTCCTGCTCCTCCTCTTTTATGATTCCCCGCTCAACCATACGATGGCTGAGCCATTTCGTCATGATTTAAAACCTTCTGAGTTTTTTGGAATCTTCCGGCATCTTGTCCTGTCCCAGATACCACATGCAGGAACGGTTCGTTGCCATGGTTGTCACCATAAGTGCCAGTGCTGCCATCACACTCATGGATTTGCTGCTCAGTCGGTACATCCAGTTTCTTCTCTTCATTTTTAGTAAAACCCTCCTTTTTTTGATGTTTTCACTCTAACAGTTTCCATGTAAAAATCAATCTATCTGTAACAAGTTGCAGATTTGCTGTAATAAGTTGCAGTCTCACTCCAGTTTTGCAACTCCGTTGAGCAGAAGGACTGCCTCAAAATGTTCCCCCTGATCCTTTAATATCAGCTCCCCACCGTATTTTTCTGCCACTTTCCGCACCGAACGGATTCCCCTGCCGTGTTTTATTTTATCTTTTTTGCTTGTCTGTTGACAGGAACTTGTCCCGGATGGCTTGCTGTTCTTAATGGATAAAAGCAGTCTGCCCTCCTGAAACTTTGATTCCACATGAACATACCGTTTTTCCTGTTCCACTGCCATCGCTGCTTCTATCGCATTATCCAAAAGATTCCCATACAGAACACCCATGTCCCCGATATCTACGGATACTCTCTGGGGGAGCAGCGTTGTAACCTGCATCGGTATCTCTTTCTCTTTTGCCTTTACGCTTTTTACTTTTAATATGGCATTCACCACAGGATTTGCGGAATAAATGATCTCTTCTGCCAGCCGGATATCTCCCAATACTTCCTGCAGTCTGTCCTTGATCAGTTCCGCACTTCCCTGTTCCGCCGCTGCGAGCAGTCCCGTCAGCCGGTTCTTCATATCATGCCGGATGTCCTGTATCTGTTCCTGATACCGTTCCATGTCCTGATAGTATTCGTTCCGGTATAAGATTTCCCTCTGGATCATTTCCTCTTCGTGCTGTTTTTCTTCCACTGTCGTATACTTTTCAATCATCAGAAAAATTACATAATTAGTGATGATAATGACAAAGATGATGCACATGCACAGCACGACCATCTGTGCTGAGATTAATTCTTTTGCAACCTCTATCAGTAAAAAGCAACTGATCAGGCTGCATAAAGGTATCATTGTCAACATATATTGCGTTTCTTTGGGCATTGCTGATAGTCGAATGCTTCTTCCAGATTTAAGTCTGCAAAACACCTCCACAATAGTTGCTTTCAAAAGTGCCATAAAAAACACGATAAAATAATATGAAACCGTGGTATCGTCCAACACCTTTTCCATGAATGCCTTATTAAACAAATATCCTAACGGTTCTGCAACTCCCATAATCCCCATATACAGCAGAACCGCAATCAACCTGCTTACAATCCCTGCCTCATACTGGCAGACATATACACAGAGAATTGCAACCATCGTCACAAAATTCAGCCAGCTTATCCCCATCTGGTTCACCGCACTTCCAATCAGCTCGCACACTATCAGCAGAAGAATCGAAAACTCCATGGAAGTTTTTCTGTTTCCGATGAACTCCTCTAAATACCTGCGGTAAATGCAGAGGTCAAAAAGATTTATGACAAGCCTCACCCCATATAATGCCATGTCACATTCCTCCCTGCACAAACGCTATGTGCTTTTCCGTCAGCTCCTTCCGGTACCCTCTTGTCACTCCCAGCTCTGTGCCGTCTGTAAGCATGACCATGCCGCTGGATACGGAATGAACATGTTTCAAATTAACGATAAAAGAGCCATGAACGGCGGCAAACATGCGCTCATCCAGTTTCTCCCATATTTCATTCAAATTCATGTTGGACTGATATTTCATTTTCTTTGTGTGGATAATCGCCTGACGCCCCCGCTTTTCCAGATACAGGATTTCGTCAAACTTCAGACTGTACCGCACCCTGCGGTAACTAAATGAAAAACTCTGATTGGTCAGATTCAGATAGGTTCCTGCCTTCTCAAACAGCACACGGAGCCTTTCTTCTGAGATTGGTTTTGGAATAAAATCAAATGTGACAACTTCAAATACACTTGGCATGTATTTGGTATAGCTGGTAAGAAACACCAGCAATGCTTTGGAATCTGTCTCACGGATCTGTTTTGCCACCGCAAGTCCGTCCATTCCAGGCATCTCAATATCAAGAATGTACATATCCGGCTTTTGCTCCGCATCTGCACATTCCCTCAATAATTCTTCCGGTCTGGTATAAAACACATACTCCACCGCATAATCGATCATACGCAATGTATAGCGTCTAATCCTTTCAATGTCCTGCTGATTATCATCGCAGATTGCTACCCTCATACATCGTCTCCTTCTCAAAATATATTGATCAAATATACATCCCGGAGACTGTGCTGCTTTAACGGCCTGTCATCAGCTTTCTCATATACGCAAGCATACGGTCTATAAATGCATCCCGTTCCTCCCTGCTGCAGTTTGCAAGGAACAGTTCAATATCAACCTTATGATTTGTATCCCCCGTAACCAGATAAGTCGGCTCAATCCTGTACTTCTCATACAAGATCAGCATTTTCTCCGGCTGTAAGCCATAGACACCGCTTTCGATTTTGCGATAATGCTCTACCCCTACATCCAGCGTCTCTGCAAAAACTTCCTGCGTATATCCACTGTTTTCTCTGGCGGTTTGCAACCTTTTTCCAATCTGTATATTGATTTCCTTCTTCTCTGCTTTCATGGAATTCACCTCGCTTTTATGGTAATGATACCAACGAGAAATACCCGAAAACAGATTGCAATACAACACTTCAAAAGTCGTATTGCGACATATCCCCATAAACGAAAAGTGAGCAGCAGACACCAATCCGCTACTCGCCTTCTATCTTTCTTTATTCTAATTACATTTCCTGTTATTCCACCAGTTTCCCAAGCACCACATGATTATATTGGTAACTCACAATCCTTTAGCCAAAATCGCAGTTCCATAACAGTCACAGCAATTTTATATTTTACTTCGATTTCAACTTTTTCTGGCGGATTGGCTAAAAGCCTGTCAATATCCTGTTCCTCAACATCAGCCATTTTTGCTATCGTTAGCTTGGATATGCCATGATAGGAAACAAGCACTTC
>ENA-ORTZ01001046-ORTZ01001046.1-human-gut-metagenome-genome-assembly--contig:-NODE-1046-length-17830-cov-16.259015_pt1 | contig 17830 bp, 19 predicted proteins | sample MGYA00242075_ERZ509199 | MGnify/ENA primary metagenome ERZ509199 (study PRJEB26280, sample SAMEA2338824) | human gut metagenome | biome: human gut; feature: human-associated habitat; material: faeces...
ATTTGTCTTTTGCCAACTCAAACCAATGAGGATGCTCATAATAGCCTCCATTAGACCAAAATCCCATTTTCACCCACTACAACTTAGGAACCCAAAAATCTGTCAACTTATATTTCAAAAAATGTCTTGACAAAGATCAGAAAATGTGCTATTATATAATCAAGAGAAAGGAAAGGGAAAACAAACAATATGGGTAAAATCATTTACCACCGAGATATTAAAGATCAAGTAATCATACTTGATAAAGAATTTGACTACAGTTACTATAGGGAATCGCTAATCTACTGTATCACAAACAGTAGGAATAAAACGGAATGGATGCAGGTAATCCACATAGGATACCGAAATAGAAAACCGTTATATCTATTCAACGATGTCAAAGAAAGATACATAGCAGCGAGAAGATTAGGAATAGATATTGGATTCTACGAAATCACTGGTACGGGTTCCAAGCATCTGATCAATATAGATACCTATTATTTAACAGTGTTAAATAAAATAAATACCATATAAAAGGAGTGAACACAATGACAAAACAAAGAATAACCATCGAGCAGAACCCATTAACCGAGGAGACATTGACGTTAAACGCCTTATGCCTCGCCTACGAACTACCGCAATACAGTGTTCGAGAGCGAAAGGGCAGTTCCAAGAGTAAACTATACAACGTCTACATCGACGACAGCATAATCTTTTACGGAACCATCCACCAAGTAAAATACTACTTACTGAATGCGATTTACCTCATCACCCGGGTACAAGAGCACCACACGGGGAAGAGATGAAAAAAAGTTGGAGCGGATTGGAAAAAAACCAAACCGCCCGCACTTTCAAATCAGGGATGTAGATAAAACTAGGCTTAGCGGTTCAGTGGCAAAGTCTGAACCACGGCGGGCCTACAAGAAGGAGATACAACTAATCTTCTTTGTATCTAAGCATATTATACCACATCAACCCCAAAATGTCAAGAGAGGAGAACAAATATGGAAGGATTATTATATCTCAGTTTTATATTCTTAGCGTTTGTAGGGATACCAGCGATCAGCTTTATCCTGTGGCATAAACTAGGTAAAATCTATCAAGAATGGAGAGAAGAGCAGTACAACAAGATTGCACGTGAGATTCGGTATATGAATTTCCAAAATAATTCTCACAATTCTAAAGAAAGAGAAGAAATGTTCAGACAATTTGAAAAAATGATGGAGGAGGAATACAAAAATAAAAATAGTAAAAATAATTAAATAATAGGTTGATTTCATATTTAAAATATGATATAATAAATATGAAAAAAAACAAAACAAGAAGAGAGGAGAAAAAAGGAATGCGAAAACGTATGATAAGAAGACTCATTAAAGAGTACACTATCACCGTCCAGTACTACGATATTGAAGACGCACAGACACGAAATAAGATTGTACGAACTTTATTACCTGTAGATGAAACAACCTTACAGGAAGTTGCAGCTGGTGAAATTGGTAGAAAAGTAAAAAACAAGCTATTGCTGAAAGAGATCAAAAATGTGATTGGAAGCAATCCAATTATAGGATTGACGTTAGAAGATATCGGAACGTCATTATACAGCATGAGCTTAGAGGATTTTATCAAGTGTGCTGAGGTCGAACGTAGTCAAACAACTGCAAGTATTTATGAAGATGAAGAAATGATTGAAGAAGAGGAGGAATAAAACATGGTCACAGTAACAAACAAGAGCAGAGAGTTTAGCGAGGTAGAAATCTATTTAATGACGGTATCACCATCTATGATATCCGTAAAAACGTTAGAGGACGGAACCAAGATCAATGTCAGAGGAATCTTAGAGTTTGAGGAAGTAAAAGAAGATACAGGAGAAGTCGTAAACATCGTTTCTATTATTGACGACGAAAAGAACGTGTATTCTTTCCAATCTAAGACTTTCAAACGTGCCTTAAATGACATAGCAATGATCTGTAAAGACAAACCATTTACGATTATCAAGACAAGTGGTAAGACGAAAGCGGGTAGAGATTTTATTAATTGCATCTTGGACGTATCCAGTATCGAATAAGTATTTTAGAAAAAAGTGGGGATTCGTCCCCACTTTTTCTATTGAATGGGAGGTATTCTAATGAGCAAAGGCAAATACTATCAAGAATACCGAAAAGAAAGAAGACGAATACAAAGCTTTCTAAAAAGAAACCGAGCCAAGGGATACATCTTTCCGGATAACATCCTACCAGATCAGCCAAAGAGAATCACACCAGCATCCATTCGCAGACTAAAGAGAATCACACCAGAGTTTCTCTACAAGAAGGCGAGTTACGTGGATAGTGAGACGGGCGAGATACTAACAGGAACCGAGGCTGTAAAACAAAGACGTAGTGAGTCAGCAAAGAGAGCGGCAAAGACCAGAAAACAACGAAAAAGAAATACAGACGATGAAGGTATTTATGATCGAATCACCATTAGTACGTGGTATAGTCAGTTAGAGGTCTATGCGTACGGAAAAGGGTACGCTATGTTACTCGCTTGGGCCGATGAAATTATTCAATCTGTTGGCAGAAAAGGATTTGCGGAAACGATACGAAAAGGTATTGAGGCTGGAAATATCATTACGTGGGATGTTGTATACAAAGCAGGCGAGACCATGAAGTACATAGCTAACATGACAGAATACGTACCAGATCAGGGTGTATGGTACAAAGAGAAGCTGTTAGACAAATTACAATTCACGAAAGAATTTGCTGAATGGGCGGAAACACAAGAAGAGTGGTAAGATGAAAAGAACGTATCGTTATTTTGCATGTGACTTTGAGACAACGGTATATGAGGGGCAAACGAATACCGAGGTGTGGTTATCCGGGTGTGGAGAATTATTTACGGACGACTTACATGTATACGGTTCGATTGGTGAGCTGTACAAATATTTTACCTCATTAAATTGTCATATTATTGCATACTTTCATAACCTAAAGTTTGATGGTGCCTTTTGGATAGACTTTTTACTAACGAAACTAAAGTATGAGCAAGCCTATCAAAAACTACCAGGCGGAAAAGTAAAATTTGTTGACGACAAAGATATGAGGAGTAAGTCCTTTAAGTACAGCATATCGGATAGAGGGCAATGGTACCAGATCATCATTAAATACAGGAAGCATTACATCATTTTAAGAGACAGTTTAAAACTGTTACCTTTTGCCTTATCCGATATCGCAAAAAGCTTTAAGACAAAGCACCAAAAGTTAACGATGGAGTACAAAGGGTTCCGCTATGCTGGATGTGAAGTAACAGCTGAGGAACGGGAGTATTTCAAAAACGACATTTATGTCTTAAAAGAAGGTCTGGAATTTATGTTCGAACAGGACCACACCAAGTTAACAATCGGTTCCTGCTGTCTGGATGAGTATAAAAACATTCTAAAGCGTAGCACGAAACTCTGTGCGTTGGAATACGACGAATTGTTTCCGAATTTGTATGACCATGGATTTCCGTGTGTCGATCATAAATACGCAAACATCGGTGAGTGGGTAAGGCGGTCATATAAGGGTGGGTGGTGTTATCTAGTCAGAGGCAAAGAAAACAAGGCACACGAAAACGGGTACACTTTGGATGTAAATTCCTTGTACCCGTCCGTGATGCATTCGAGTTCAGGTAATGCTTACCCCATCGGCTTGCCTACGTATTGGCATGGAGACTTCATACCAGATCAAGCGAAAACAGAGAACCGATATTTCTTTGTACGTATTCGTACCCGTTTTTATTTAAAGAAGGGATATCTACCCTTTATCCAAATAAAGAACAACGCCTTGTATCGAGGGACTGAGGCATTAGAAACGTCTGATATTTTTGACCCAAAGGACGGTCAATATTATAGCCACGTGTGCGGAAACCCTGTGACGGTAGAGTTGACGTTAACTCAAACAGATTATTACCTAATCTTAGAACATTACGATCTTGTAGATTTTCAGATCATTGACGGATTTTATTTTCATTCCATGATCGGAATTTTCGATGAATACATTGATAAATACAAAGAAATTAAGATGAATTCCAAGGGAGCGGTACGAACGTTAGCAAAACTATTTTTGAACAATCTGTACGGTAAAATGGCGACTAGCACGGATTCGAGTTTCAAGGTTGCGTACTTAAAAGAGCCTGACGAATTTGGCAGGCAGACCGTCGCCTATTATCCGATCGAGGAGCATGATAAGAGACCTGGATACATCCCGTGTGGTAGCGCCATTACCAGTTACGCAAGAGAGTTTACGATACGTGCCGCACAGAAAAATTATTACGGACCAGATCGTGATGGATTTATATACAGTGACACCGATAGTCTGCACATTAATTTACCGCTGGAAGAGATCAAAGGTGTCCCGCTACACCCCACGGAATTTAATCATTGGGCGGTGGAAAGCAAGTGGGACCGTGGTATCTACGTGAGGCAGAAAACGTATTTAGAGCACATCACAGAAAAAGACATACTATACGACGGGGAACGTGGAATCTATGAAAGTGAAGTCTGTGATTATTTAGACGTAAAATGCGCTGGTATGCCTCAGAGGTGTAAGGATTTATTTGTGGAGAGTATGAAGGAAGATCGAGTATACGATGAGAGTCGTAGTGAAGAGGAAAAGGCTTTTTTATATGAAAATCAGGTGCCGATTGTACGAACGATCAATGATTTTAAACGGGGGTTAAAAATACCCGGAAAGTTACTACCAAAGCGGATGCCTGGTGGGGTTGTACTTATGGACACGTATTACGAAATGAGGTGAGAACATATGGATAGAATCAAAGTAAAGTATCACAATCCGATCTGTACGATTGAAAAGATTCGTGTTGGAGACTGGATAGATTTAAAAAGTGCCGAGACGATCGAAATTCGAGAAGGTGACAGCGCAAGAATTAGTTTAGGGGTATCCATGGAGTTGCCAAAAGGATATGAGGCCATTCTAGCGCCAAGGTCCTCATTGTTTTCGAACCATGGTTTGTTGATGGTGAATTCTATTGGAATCATAGATTCCAGTTATTGTGGAGATCGTGATATATGGAAAGCCGAGTTTTACGCCACCAGATACACAAAAATTTATGAGGGAGAGCGTATTGTACAGTTTCGTATTTTGAGAAATCAGCCTGAGGTGCAGCTTGAAAACGTACTAACCTTAGAGAATGTCAGTCGTGGTGGATTTGGAAGCACAGGGTTATTCTAATGTTTCACGTGAAACATAAAAAGAGTGGGTTTACACCCACTCTTAAAATATATCTATAATCATAGCACAGAGAATGCGACCGACCAGATCGAAAATGGACCACGGACGTATCTTTCAACGTGGTGAACCCGTGACACATCATAAACTGTCACTATGACAGATATCACAAGGATAAGAGAGCCATGACAGCGCTTTTACATTTCAAATTCTGAAAACGGAAACAACCATAATCAAAAAGCTGTCTCAGTGGCTGTATAAAGAAGCGGTACCGATTCATCATGACGTAATTAATGCTGTGGTCATCGGTTGTCACCGCAATTTTTGTAGGAAATGACTGGTCGACTTTTTCCGAGCAGTACATAATTCCATCTGAGGTAAACTCATTGATGCTATAATAGCGGTCTTGGAATTTGATCGTACAAATATAACGGCTTTTTCCATTCATTTTTTCGATAAAGGATTTATTATCATTGAGGTAGATGGACTGACCAGCATAGGCAACATATTTTTCGCCGCTAAACGCCTGGTTAAAGGAGGAACTTAAGAACGCTTGGGAAGCACTCTCATTAAAGTTTTGTTCCAGTACGAACCCATTTCCACGCAAGAACTTTGTGTTTTCCTGCAAACGATCAGAGATACCAAACGAAACATAGTAAGGATTTAATAAAGAAACGGGGTTGGAGAGCATAATCACGGGAAGGTATCGTGTCTGCTCCCCTTTACCCCTAGCAATTGAGGTTCTAAGAGAGATAAACTTTGTCAGTTCGTTGGAACAATAACGATTATTTTCAGACTGAAATTCATCAAAAAGGAGGCGTTTCACATCGCTAAATACGTGAGACAGTTTTTTCAACTGCTCAGCTGTATTGATTGCCAACGCATAACCACATACCGTATTATTCACCACAAGTTCTCGATACAGACCTCTAGACTTTGGAACACTTTTCATTTCCAGTGTCGGAAAGAATAAATTACCAATTTCACGAAAGAACTTTTCTTCCACGCCATCAAGTTCATACGAATAACGATACAGTAAGCCAAAACATTCCCCATGTTTGAGGAAACGATTCATGAAATAACGGGAGAAATACGTTGTCTTTCCAGCGGTTCGGTTTGACGTGCAGATAAAGATTTCAGGTTTCTTTCCATTTAGGTCTGTCATGCTTAATAGTTTTGTTCCGTCGTAATATTTTGTCTCTGTTGCGCTCATCTTTTTCACCTCTATAATATTATAACATATCTATTGCTATTAAGCAATAGATATGCTATAATTAACATAGGTAAGGAGGTGATGAGGATGTTCAATTCCGTTGTGATTGCACTGGTGTTTAATGGCTTAGATATCCTATCAGGATTTATTGCAGCGATCAAGGAAAAACGGGTGCAGTCATCAAAACTAAGAGACGGTTTATTTAAAAAAGTGGGATTCATATTTTGTTATGGGTTAGCGATACTTGTTGACCTGTATGGGAGCCGCATTGGTATGAATTTAGGCGTTGATATTTTACCGATTATTATTGCTTATGTCGGTGTTACGGAAACCGTTTCCATTGTTGAGAACATCTGTCGGATTAACAGTGACTTGTTACCGGATAAACTGTTAAAACTGTTCCATTTAGATAAGAGAGAGGAATCTTAATGCCGAATATTAATCAAGCATACTCTTGGGCTGTGAATACTTGTAACGCTCCCAATGTTGGATATTCTCAAGCTTACCGAAACCAACAAACCATTGGCGGAATCACGTACTATGACTGCTCTAGTTTTATTTGGTACTCTTTGATCGCTGGTGGTTTTCCGTGTGTGGAAGCGAACAATGGCAGCACGTGGCCATTTGTCACGTACACGATGGGACCCATCCTATTAAAAATGGGTTTCCAAAAAGTGGATGTGAATGGACAATGGTTGCCTGGTGATGTGGCTGTCAGTTACACCCACACAGAAATGGTATACAAGGGGGGTTTGGCATCCGGGGTATGTATGGGCGCTCACACGAACAATGCTCCTCTCGCTAACCAAGTATCCATTGGTTCTTCCGGTGGAGACCCCAATTATGTATCGACATCTGCACGGTTTCCAGACCTGTACCGATTTGGGGAAGGTGGCGCATCTGGTTATGGGTATAGCTTACCTGTGATTGCCGCTCTTTGTGGTAATTCCTGGAGAGAGTCGAACATTAACCCGGGGTTGGAAGAGAAAGGAAACGGAATCGGCTTTGGACTCTTTCAGTGGTCTTTTGAACGTCGAACCGCCTTAGAAAATTGGTTGAAAGAAAATGGTTATGAACTGACCTCACCAGAAGGTCAGTTGCAGTATTTGATTGTTGAGGATGAATGGCAAGGCAGCTTTGGTGGTATTTCCAGTTTACAGGAATTTTTAACTTCCACCTCAACCGATGTCCCGATGCTGGTAGAGGCATTTATGAAATGTTGGGAACGTCCCGCTGAATCTGACCCCTCACAGCGTGTCGCATGGGCGAAACAATGTCAGGACTACATCCTTGCGCACGCTAATGATACGTCGATTACCGCATGGGTGATTAGTAATGAATATCTTACTGAGGCCGAAATCTTAAACAATGCGGTGATGATGTACCGTTATTTAAGCAGTGGTGGCGGTGGTGGCGGCACGTTTGGGCGAGAAAACTCGCTGCCTGTCTATATGATGATTTTGCGGCATCCTTATTTATTTTAAATGTATGGAGGTGTTTCGTTGTGGCTGTTGTAAATAAAGATACGATTATGGAACGATTGAGAGAAAACTTTAATGACAATGATTCCGATGATGTCCTTGGCTTGTTGGAAGATGTGACCGACACCCTGAATGATTATCAATCTCGGTTAGAGGAAAATGGGGACTGGAAAGAGCGGTACGAACAGAATGATAGAGAGTGGAGACAGAAATATAAAGATCGTTTTTTCAATAATGACCCTGAGCCGGACCCGGAACCTGAACCAGACAAAGACCCGGAACAAGCAACGCCTACTACCTTTGAGGAGCTGTTTCATTTTGAATAAAGGAGGATATTGATTATGCCAAGAAGAATTGCAGTCGGCACGCTGAACGCAAGCACGTTAGACATTTTAAACGTGATTCGTCAAAATGCTAGTTATGAATACCAGAGTCAGGTACCTGTCATTACGCAAGCAACTGACATTCCCAAAGTCGGTGCTGTGATTTATGGTACCCCCGCACTCGCCAATCAGTTTTTAAATGCGTTGATCAACCGTATCGCTATGGTACGTGTACAGAGTGCTACCTTTAACAACCCGTATCGTGATTTGAAAAAAGGTTACATTGAGTACGGTGAGACGATTGAGGACATCTTTGTTTCCATCGCTAAGGTGGTTGCGTATACGCCAGAAAAGGGCGAGGAACGTGAGTTCAAACGAACCCTACCGGATGTAAGAAGTTTGTTCCATGTCATTAATTGGCGTGTGATGTATCCTGTCACCATTCAGGATGAGGACTTAAAGCAAGCGTTCTTATCCATTGAGGGTGTCCAGGACTTGATCGCTAAGATCGTGGACTCTGTTTATACCGCCGCCGAGTATGATGAGTTCCTGCTGTTTAAATACCTGCTGATTAAAAATATTACTAAGGGTAAGTTAAAACCGATTACCATTGGTGATGGCACAGATCTCAAAAAAGCCGCCGTTTCGTTTCGTGGTACATCCAACTTGCTCCCGTTTATGAGCGATCAGTACAACGCTGCAAACGTCTACACGACAACACCAAGAAACAATCAGCACATTTTTATGGACGCTACCTTTAACGCTCAGTTTGATGTGGATGTTTTGGCTAGTGCGTTTAACATGGATAAAGCCAACTTCATGGGACGCTTACACTTGATTGATTATTTTAATACCTTTGATAACAAACGGTTTGAAACCATCCGTGAAAATTCGACTGGACTGGAAAAGGTGACAGCTGATGAGCTTGCGTTGATGGCAGACGTGAAAGCGGTTCTTGTGGATGAAAACTTTTTCCAGGTTTATGATAACAAAGACCAGTTTACCGAAAAGTATGTTGCAAGTGGACTGTACTGGAACTATTTCTATCATGTGTGGAAGACCGTTTCAACCAGTGACTTTTCGAATGCCGTCGTGTTCGTTTTGGACAGCGCAAATTTGACAGCACCTGAATCCTTAGAATTCGTTGTATCCAATACGGATACTTCAGATGATGCTTGGACAATTTCATTTAAATATAACAGTGATGATACTCTCGCTGATACTCTCGCTGATACTAGATACCATTTCGTGCAGACAGAAACCGCAACAAATAATAGTATTGCTGTTCAACCTTATGGAGCTATTATCGCTCCAATGGGTAAGCTTTATCTTTCACTTCCTTTAGAGATTCAGATGGGTGGTGTTACCTATACATCGCCTGGAAGTGCAATTAATACTTGGAATGTAGGAACAAAGTTCACATTTAATAAAGTGGTAGCTGCAAAAAACGTTCCTGACACACCCACAGATTTAACTAAAAAGTCGAAAAAATAATACACCTTGTTTCACGTGGAACCACATGTTTCACGTGAAACATTTATTGGAGGTTTTCTATGTATATTGCACCAGGTACAGCAGTCCGACTTTTGAGGAATATTCCGCTAGATAGTACTTACAATCATACCATTTATTTTGGTAGTCGTAGTGCGCAAACCTCATACTTTTCCAGTATGGCAAAATATAGTTTAAATGACTATACCTATCAACGTGTGAAACGTGGTGTGATACGTGTCGGAATTGTAGCAGATAATCTTTATGATTGTAATTACGTGATGTTCCAGAACTCTAATTTTGGAAGCAAGTGGTTTTACGCTTTTATTAAGAGCGTGGAATACGTAAACAATGAAACTTCAGATGTAACTTTTGAACTGGATGTGATTCAGAGTTGGTTCTTTAACTTTGGTTTGCAACAGTGCTTTGTAGAAAGAGAACATTCGAGTTCCGATAAGCCTGGTGACAATATTTTACCAGAACCTGTGGAACTTGGTGAGTATGTGTACAACACCTACGAAAAACTCGGTGAGGAACTCGAACCCATGGCGGTGATTATGGCTGCTGCGGAAACTGGTGGAGAGGATACCAGCGGCGGTATGATCGACGGTGTCTACTCTGGTACCAAGATTACCGCATTTAATTCCTCAGATGTGGAGGGCATTAACAATACGATTAAAGGGTTTATGCAATCACCGGATAGTATTGTTAGTATGTATATGTGCCCTGTCATCTGTACCGGGGGCGCCATTGAGGACGGCGGTACCATCATTTCTGGTGCCGGTGAGGGCCATGCCACGGGATGGTCACATACCTATACACTCGATGGGGTGGGAACTGGTCTGAATGGTTACATCCCTAGAAATAAAAAGCTGTTGACCTATCCCTATTGTTTCCTTCACGTCGATAATGGCTCTGGTCAGTCCGCCCAATACCGATTTGAGTTTTTCGAGGGCGGTATCCCGCAATTGCACTTGGATTCTACCGTGATTGCACCAGTAAAAATAACCTGTCGCCCTAGACGGTATAAGGGTAGCAGCGGTGTCAATCACACCGAAACCGTGACACTGGAAAATTACCCACAATGCTCCTGGAATATGGACGCCTATAAGGTTTGGCTCGCTCAGAACATGACACCTATGGTCATGAAGACCGTGAGCGGCGTGACAACTTCAGCCCTTAGCGCTGGAAAGGCTTTGGTGAACGCAAAAACAGGGAACATCGCTGGTGCCGCACAAGGTTTGGCAGACTCCCAAGGCGCCATGCAGCAAGTACAAGAAAACATCCAGGCATTTATGATGGATAGTTATACCGCCTCGATTCAAGCGGACTTGTGTCGTGGGAATGTGAACAATGGCTCGATCAATATGTCCCATCAATACCAGAACTTTTATATCGGTAGGGCCGCTATTACCATGAACTACGCTCGGGCGATTGATGATTTTTTCACGGTATTTGGCTACGCAACCAAACGGATAAAGGTTCCGAACCGTACCGCAAGACCACACTTTAATTATGTAAAGACCGCTGGATGTGTCGTGACGGGAAGCGTACCTGTGGATGACATGAATAAAATCTGTCAGATACACGATGCGGGTATTACCTATTGGAAAGAGCCTGGAAATGTTGGAAACTATAGTTTGGATAACAGCATCTAAATGTTTCACGTGAAACATTGAGGAGGTGAAGGACTTGGGGAGACGTAAACACACCGAATTTGAGTTGTCGTTACGACGCAATGTAAACACGAAAAATTTTTACTTTGACCGTTTAACGGAATTGGCCGTTTCCGTTTTTAAATGGGAGAACTTGCCGAATACGGTGGATTCCCGTTATTTGGAAATGTGTTTATTCCGTGAGGGTGCTGCGGTGTTCTTTAAAGATGATGTGGTTGACGACTATCTCTGTTTGTCGGTGAATCGAAAAGGACCATTTGATGTCTATGGGAATCCGTTACGCTGTCGTGCGTACTCTAGATACAATAACTACAATTGTGAGTTGACAAACCAAAATTCTGTTATTATTTATAATAACATGATGAGAACCAATAGTATCCGTGATATTAATTTTTATGCGGATAAATTGTATTTGATTGATCGTATTATAGATGTAAATATTAATGCGCAAAAAACACCGATGCTGCTGCAAGGTACCGATAAGCAACGTTTGACACTCCTGAATCTGTACAAAGAATATGATGGCAATGCCCCGGTCATCTTTGGTACGGATTCCCTGAATTTGGAGGGCATTCAGTCTATTAATACCTCAGCGCCTTTTCTAGCAGATCAATTGTACGCTCTGAAAACAAAAATTTGGAATGAGGCTTTGACCTACCTCGGTATCGCTAACGTTAGCGAGCAGAAAAAAGAACGTATGATTACAGATGAGGTCGTTCGTGGTATGGGCGGAACGATCGCAAGTCGTTTCTCTCGACTGGATAAACGTCGGGAAGACGCTGAGCGTATCAACCGAATGTTTGGTTTAGATATTAAGGTTAGCTATAAGGATATCAGCTCTGTGCTTTCTGGTGATGAGCTGCTACTGTTCGCAAATTACCCGAATGAGGGCGCACCAGGAGGTGACTTGGATGAGTAAGTATACCGTGGAAGTCCGTTTTATTTGTGAACAGAAAGCTGGTTTGACTTCTAGCGTGGGATGTGATAAAATAGATAGTGTAATAAGTAAGTCTTGGGATAAGATTTTTACATCAAAAGTGAAATTCTTCAGTGAAAGTTATCGAAAGACTCTTTGCTCGAAAATCTTGAAACACTACTACATGCAAGAGATTGGCTTTGAAACCGTTGGTCTGTGGATGTATCACTTGAATACCCGGCTAGAGGAAATTATGCCGTACTATAACCAACTCTATGAGTCCGAACAGCTTAAGTTTGACCCTCTGAATAACGTTTCCTTTACAAGGTCACATTTGATGGAGTTTGATGGTTTAGTAAAGACTGAAGATTCTGGAACTAGAGATTCGAGTACCGATAGTGGTTACAAAGACACCAACCGAATGTCAGATACCCCTCAGGGTTCTCTAAGCGGGGTTGAGTCCATGAGATACTTGACTCAGGCAACGATTACCGACGGCACCTCTGACCAGACAACAAACGAAAATACAGAATCTCAAGGAAAAACAATCACGGACAATGAAGAAAACTTCAAAGAAACCGTTGAGGGAAAACACGGTGTCGATTCCTATAGCGATCTCTTAATGAAATACCGTGATACCTTCTTAAATATTGATTTACAAGTGATTGATGAATTTAAGGACCTGTTTATGGGACTTTGGTAAGGAGGTGAAAAAATGAGTTCTTTGGATACCATACGTAGATTCCCCTACTGTCAGAAAGTTCTTCCCGCAACCTATGATGACTCCTTAAGTTACTATGAGTCCATCTGTAAATTGGTTACGAAAATGAATGAGATCATTACGGAACTAAATGCAATTGACCCGGAATCTATTTTGGAATTGGTCGATGATCGTGTAGATGAACGTTTGGTTGACCTGAATAGACAGATGCAAAACCTTACTGATCGTGTGAATCAGGTCATGGGTAGTGTAACATCTGCTCTCGAAAAGTATAACAATGAGATTACGATGGAGATGCATCGTCAATTGACGGAAATGACCGTACTACTTAGTACTCAACTTGCGGCTCTTAGAATTTATGTGAACAACCAAGATAATATGATTCTATCTGAATTGCGTTATCAGATTGAACTGCTGAAAAATCAGTTGCCGGATTTGACCACCGTCTATGTCTATTCCCCATTCTCTTCTCAGATTGTGGATATTCAGACTGCTATCAACGAAATTTGGGATAACATAAAAGTCTATTCCTTGACAGCCGATGAGTATGACGATATGAAGTGGACCGCTGAACAGTATGACGGGTTCCAGTTGACCGCTTATCAGTATGACTACTACTCTAGACGTTTTATTTGGAAAGACCCTAATCTCTATATGACCGATGTCTGGACGGGTGAGCAGATTCATACCAAAGAGGAATTGGATAAGTTAGCAACACTTCATAAGGAAAACGCTTTAACCACATTCCAATATGATAAGCTCGCTTTTACTGCTGAGGATTATGATTATAAAACAATAACGTCAACAGATTTCGACTGGTATAGTAAGGCTATGCTGACTTATTATTTAGACGCACATAATTTTAATTTAACTTATATGTCTCCTAACGGTAGTTTAATTGTTAATTATCCATACGCTAAATCAATTACAGGCTCAACAGCCTTTAAAACATCTGATACCGCTGTATCTAATAATGTTACAAAAACCTTATATAATAGTTGGTTGGATGTTCGAAAACAAACATATATTTTTACTTGTAATAAATCCAATCCCTCATTACAAATTGGTATTTTCTATTCAGATGATACAAGTAGGTTTGCAAGTACAACGACTAATGGTTTTGGAATTGTTAAACCGCCAGAAAATGAGGAATTAACTATTAAAACGATTCTTGTTAACACTATATATGGGGCTTTTGCCTCTATTGCTAATGATTTAAATATATTAATTTGTCAAAAAAGGTAGGTGTATATTATGAGCGCAACAAATAAGACTACGTATCTAGATTTACCACAATTTATCGGTACGGATGTGCCCTCTTGGTTGGGGGACTTTAATGGTGCTATGGAAAAGATCGACACGGGTTATAACAAGGTCGATATCAAAGCAGGGCAGGCAGCGTCTACTGCTAATTCAGCATCTAGTAAAGCTGATACCAATACACAATCTATTACTAGCATTAATGCTGAGCTAAAAACATTAAAAAATGCTGTTCAGAATTATGACAATATCCTGAACTTTAAAATGGTTACTTGTGTACCATCGCCAAACAATCTAAAAGCTAATTCATCTATGATTATGACTCAGAATACAAACAAAACTTTGGCATCCTTGAAATTTAATGCTACTATGTTATATCCACTATCTAACCCTAGTAAGTATGTGTTTACTTGGTCTGCTGACGGCGGAACAACGACGTTTTATGATCTGTTCACGATTGAGGATAATTGCTTTAACCTTAATCAAACCGCACTACCTAGGTCAACAGAGTGCTTGACGGTTGGTGTGATGACTACTCGAAATGATTCAACGAGAGCAATAGCTAGATTGTATGTGAGGGCTTGGTACGATGGTGCCACAACTCACGTTGGCGCAATCTTTAGCAATGAACCAACTGCAAGCATTACAATGTGGATGGATGGCACGGTGTTCTTGTCTGGTAGTGTAATCTCTCCACCAGACCCTGATGAAGCGTAATAATTGGTAACTTTATCACATGTTTTTATAAGACTCCTGTATGTGTTTTGCAACAAAAAGAGAGGGTGAGCCCCTCTCTTTTTTCTATATTCGCTTGATACTTGGCGCCCATGCGTATCCATAGTATTTGTCAGAGATACAAACGTAAAACCAATTATCCTCATACCCGTATCTTCCTAGGACGTCTACCAGGTTGTGCTTCTTTAGTTGCGGGTATTTCGATATTAACGGGCTCGCTTTTTTCGGACTCTCATGCACACCTAACGTTTTCTGTACCTCACCTACAAATCTATGGAATCCTTCTTGTACATGACTATTCTTATCGCTCTCAATCACTAGCTCTTTTTGCGTTGCTGGTCCGCAATTTCCGTCTGGTGTTAATCCGTTCGCTTTCTGAAAGTTGATGACCGCCTGTTGGGTGTCAGGGCCAAAGTCACCGTCTGCTTTGATGTCATACCCACACAATCTCAGCTGCTCTTGCATCGCTTTTACTCCTACTCCCTTATCACCGTAACAATAAAAGTCTTTCACGGCGGTTTTGTAGTCAATGTATACATACCCATCAATCCCTGAATATACACGTGTGTATACTTTGTCAGCGACACCTCCACCGTTCGCAACTACTTGGTTGACACTGGTCGCACTGGTGTTACCTTCATTCGTGTATATGTGTGTGCTGGTCACTTTCGTTACTCTTCCTATGTGCGCACCTTTTCGAAAAATCACTAGTGCTCCTAGTTTTGGTTCCATTCCCCATGTTCCAGATGCCTTTGCATGGTTCGTAATTGCGGTGCAGTTGTAAAAAACATCACCCATGATGTCTAGCGCTTTCTCTTTACCAAAGATTTGTACACAAATCCAGAATTGGTACACCGCACACCACGGATGTCCTTGACATCCTGGTAATCCGATGTTGTCAATGTCTCTTGCGTATTTTGTGTAGTTGTTGTACCCCGCATTACCAGTTTTGCTGTCTAATTGGCTGTTCGAACGTTTCTCTAAATATCCGCTTTGCTCAGCCATTAGTTCGGCTGTTTTTGTCCATAACTCTGTACTCACTATGATACCCCCTTGCTCTGTATTCGATTTGTCATATTTGATTAGGTTGAATTGATCTACCACTCTCATGCAGGTGTCGACGTAACTGCTGCTGGTTGCGTAGCCGTCATTTTTGATCGTGGTTAGATACTCTCTTGGGTTTTCAATTCCCTTTAGGTTTAAATATCTTGGTAGCTGGATGAATTCAAAATAGCCTATGATGCCTTCCTCTAGGCTCGAATAGACTCTGAAGTTGTCTCGGATGTTGGTCATCTGTCCAGGTGTGTACTCCTCTTGTGTGCTTAGGTTTACGCTTGGCCCTCTCCAGGCGGTTCCACACTTTAATCCAAAGTAGTTGTGGTAATCTTTGGATAGTTTGGATTCTCCCCACCCGGATTCTACGATTGCCTGTGCGATAACCGCACTATTACAATTGATGTGATAGTGCGGTGCGTGTTTGCAGATGTGCTTTGCGATTTCTTTGATGAATGATTCTTTACTCAATATGTGGTTCCTCCTCACCGATTAATTCGTATTTTTCGATAGCGTCTTGAATGAGCTTGGTTGTAATGTTTATCTTTCCTAGTTCTTGGTATTCGACTAGGTTTACTTTTAGGTCCATCTTTCCGGTGTCACCTGTTTCCAGGTAGTAAATACTTTTGTCTAAGATCTTTGCTGCTATATACTTACAGGTGTCACCTTTGATGATTTCATAATATCTTTTATTGTTTCGCTCACCAATGTTTCGTAGGCGTATCGGTATGATGCTCGCACTTCTTATTTGTTCTACTCTGGTATAGATTGTTATTCCGGTGATTTCTTCCCTTGTTACAAGATAATAACTCATTTATTACCTCCTCTAATATTTCTTTTTATTTTGTTAAACATGCCATCTACCTCCCTCTTTTTATTGCCATACATTCTTATATTTTGACTCCATCGGTTTCGATTTTGTTAGATAATACCAGTCACGATGGTAATAGCTATGCAAGGTGTCCTCAAAATTTAACTCTGACTCACATGTCTCCTCGAAAGTGATATTGAGTTCAAGATCTACTGCTGCAATATACTTTTCAAGTCTGTCATCAAACATCCACCATGATTTTCCGTCTTCATCTTTACCGATGTACATGACACCAAACTCAATTTCCTCTTCCTTGCCTAACTTGCTCAACCTCTCATACCAGAAATCATATGCGGAATAACTAACGTCGTCCTCTGAACAAATTACTTGATCTGATATTCTCTCATTCATCATTGTTGTATTCTCCCTTCTTGTTATTGCCCACTGCAACGGCTGCGGCGCCAATCGACTGGTAGGGGGGAAGTGCGATGTCTAAGCTGCGGCTTTTGTTTGTGAAGGAGGGGACGGCGGCCTATATCTCCCATCTGGATCTGCTGCGGACGGTGCAGCGGGCCTTCCCCCGGACGGAGTTGGAGATCAAGCACTCTCAGGGCTTCCATCCCCATCCCATCATCTCCATTGTGCTGCCCCTGCCGGTGGCCCAGTCCAGCGACTGCGAGCTGCTGGACTTCGAGGTGACGCAGGATACCGACGGCAGCGGCATTGCTGAAAAGCTCAATGAGGGTCTGCCGGAGGGGCTGCGGGTGCTGGACTGCTACGAGGCCAAGCGTCCGGTGCGGGAGCTGGCGTATTTGCAGGCGGACATGGAGATGGAGTATGACCACGGTGTACCGGAGGGCGCCGCAGAGGCGCTTATGGAGCTGTTCCACCGCCCGGAGCTGCTGATCGAAAAGCGCACCAAGCGCAAGCAGCTGGCGGAGGTGGATATCGCCCCCATGATCCG
>ENA-ORTZ01001071-ORTZ01001071.1-human-gut-metagenome-genome-assembly--contig:-NODE-1071-length-17430-cov-47.713381_pt1 | contig 17430 bp, 20 predicted proteins | sample MGYA00242075_ERZ509199 | MGnify/ENA primary metagenome ERZ509199 (study PRJEB26280, sample SAMEA2338824) | human gut metagenome | biome: human gut; feature: human-associated habitat; material: faeces...
CTTCTGGCAACATAAGATTTATTTACATTTAATATCCAACTCAAGTTGGAACATAGTAAATGTCAGTAGAAGGCTGACAATATAAGCTGAAAACTAAGATAGGATTATCCTAGATAAAGATTCTATTTTGGTGTAGCAGATGATTCGCATATAGCCAATCATCTTCAGCAATAACAAGTAAATTTTATTAGGAGGACAACAATATGTTGGTAGAAGCAAACTTAAAGACAACATTAATAGCATTAGGTGTAAAGACAACTAATGTGGTAAAGCAGTTAACTGAGGGTGATGCAGTAGCTGTTTATGAAGACGAACGAGATCCAGAGAATGACGCTCAGGTAATGAAGCGTTATGAACAGGCAGTAGAAGCATCCAGAGTATGGCTTCGAGCTGTTGTAGGTACACAGGTCATTGCTAATCAGAGCGATGATATCTGTGTAGATGCAGAATTGCTGATGCCAGATAGACTGGTAGAAGTAGCAGTTTACTCTGCACAGTATCCATTTGGCGGAGGCTGTAATGCAGATATAGTTGAAAAACTGCATACACCTATCGGTAATTTTGGATATCAGGTGTACCGAGCAATACTGGATACACCAATCAATCCTATTAAAGAAATGTATAAGTTCTTTCAGGATTTGATTCATCAAATCCACAATATTGTAGTCATGCCTTTACATTGTGATGGCATGGACGATTTACTCAACAAATATATTGTTGAGGATGAGGGCATTGTGGATGTCCTTGGGGTATCCAGATACGATGCTCTCTGGAGCAATGTCATGGATTTAATGTCAGATGATTACTCAGAAGGGGCGGTGTAATATGAATGCATTAAAAAGATGGAGATTCCACTTGAGGGACAAAGGGGATTTTGTCTTAACTGGAGTGGACAGATATGGACGAGAAGTTCATATCCCAATCCAGCAGGAAAATATCCAATATGTAAAGCTGGATACATCTTATCTACAAATTAATACTAAGGATAGGCTGGAAGGATATCTACTCTGGTTCAAAGATGCAGATATGTCTAAGGCTATCGCACCGATGCGAGCAGTCAAACGACAGCCTAAGCAATCCACCATTGATGCTGTTTACTGTATGATGGCAGAGGTATCAATGTATCTGTGTGGAATTGTGAAAGAGGTTGATAAGGATTACTTGCGAAGAACAAAGCCATTAAATTTGTTCCTCAATAGTGCATCGGACGATGAGGGAGCATTCAATCTTGATATTGCAGTCGAGATACTGCTCAAGGCTGGTGCAAAAGAGAAAATCAGCCCTCTTGATAAATTTATATAGATGTGAAAGGGACTTGTTTCTGTGTGGCAAGTCCTTTTCTTTTGCTCATACGCAGCATATAAAACTTCAAGGTTATTATCTGCTGATGAATATTTCTTGCAGGTATGTAGCATAGATAGCATTTTAAAAACCTCAACTGTTGATTGTCTGTGGTTTTTGTGTGTAGTTGTCGAATGGCAGGTACTTTCAGGAGTCTGTGAAATATGTGATTGTCTTGGTATTTTGGTGTAGTTTTCAGGTTAAGAAATTATTCCCAAAAGCTTATGGGGTATCATGTTTTTTAATATGTTTTACGAATAAAAGAAGTTGAAAAAGGACATAATTATGGTATAATTAGACCATAAACGAGGAGGTGTATATTATGCCACAAATAATTCCAATTAAAGACCTGAAGAATACATCGGAGATATCTGATATGTGCCATAAGACAGAGGAGCCAATTTATGTTACAAAAAATGGCTATGGCGATATGGTAATTATGAGCATGGAGATTTATGAGTCAACAATGAGACAGATTACTATGTACAGGGATATAGAGATATCTGAAAAGCAGATAGAGGCAGGACAGGTAAAGGATGCCAGAACAGCACTTAGAGAAACGAGGGCAAAGTATGGCTTATAAATTAAATGTTACAGAGCATGCCGATGAATTGCTTGATAATCTTGTGTATCATTTGATTTATCGCTTAAAGAATGAACAGGCAGCGGAGCATCTGTTAGATAGTATTGATGTTATCTATGACAGGTTGGAGGTCAATCCTTTTCAGTTTTCAGAATGTAGAGATGCATATCTGGCAAAGAAAGGGTATAGAGAAGCAGTTGTGCCACAGATGAATTATATTATTATTTTTGATGTGAGAGCAGATGTTGTAAATGTAGTTGGTATTTTCCACCAGTTAGAGAATTACCCAAATAAATTATAATATGCTGGGGGTAGAGCAGAGTCAGTCGAAAGGCTGGCTCTAATTTTTTACCCTTTTTCGTAGTCAGGCAAATAACTGTATAGTTCCTGCAACTTTTCAAGAATAATTTCAAGACAATCTTTACAAAAAATAAGGCTAGAGCTAACATACCACACAACCCTGAATTGTCGGGACTTTTTCTGAAAGGAGGACTTGAAAAATGTTGTTAAACACTATTGCTGAAAAGCACCCCAATTCTTTTGTGCTGTTGCTCCCTAAAGCTAGAGATGAGCAAAATCGTGTGAGGGACTGGCAGGTCTTAAACACATCAAGGCATTATGATGAAATCCTAAAGGTAGCAAAATATTATCGTGCCGAAGGTATGAATGATGCAGTCATATGCAGCACTTGTGATGAGCTTGTTGTTCCACCAAATGAAAGTGCAAAGTTTGTCAGAGTGTATTATTCAATGCTCACGATTGCCAAGGTGGTTCTTCATATTCCATTGGGAGGTGTTGAGTAGTGGCACTAATTGACAGAGCAAGGGATGTCTATTTTGACAGGGCGAGGGAGCGTTGGAAACAGAAGGGTTTTGATGCTGACATAACAGATATTCTTGAAGATTATCGTGCAGAAACCAATAAAAAGATTAAAAGAGAAAAGGTCAATGTTCTATCTACATTTTTAATCAGTCTGTATGATTATGACCATGATTCCCTGCAGTTGGATATTACAAAGCTTATAGTTCTTAGTCCTAGTAGCGAGTTCCCAGCTAAGGATAAAAGGAAATTATTACAAATCCTTTGGTCTACTATTCAAATGCTATATGCCGATGATTGGTCTGAAGTATTGAATGAAGTCAATCGACTGGGTGAGTGGGCGAGGGCAAATCCAGAGGAATTCCCTGTAAAATAGCCAATCTTGGGGTATCCCATAAATTTTTCTATTGAAAAATTTCAAAAATAACTTGCAATTCACTTCAAACAGAGTGATAGATAACACACGAAAAAAATTAAACTCATGAAATGGAGGATTTATTATGGTTAAGGTTTTAGTTAATGGAGTCTTATTTGAAATAAGCAAGGTTGAAGAGATTGTTGAAAAGAGAGTGCCTTTCAATGGAACAAATATAAGATTGGTGCAGATTGCCAAGGACAGTAAGCAAGCTGTAAGTGGATTGCACTTTCAGGTAAAGAATACTGAGTGCAACGTCTTTGCCATCGGTGAGTTCACGATTGGTAATCTGCCAACAGCTAAGGTCAAGGAAATCATGAAACAGTTATTATCTGATGGTTATTATGATTTCTCTGATTGTGATTTCCAGCCGATGATGTTTGTGGAAAAGTATAAGTTTGATGAAGGTAAGAGCAAGCCATATTTTTGTCAAGGCTCACTCATCCAGTTTTATGCACCAAACGATGTTTTCAACTGTCCTTTAAATATTAATAGAGCAGAAGTTCAGGCAGAATTTGGAGATGAAAAAGATGATTTATCTGATATGTCAGATGAGGAACTTCGACAGGCTATCTATGAACTGGAGGATACTACTATGCTCCGCTTAGGTCAGATGAGCCGAGAGGAGCTGGAAAAAGAATACGATGGAATTGAGGTGGATATGGATGAATAGATCAAGTCTGCCAGTATCTGTAAATACAATGAAGAAATGGTTTGAGTCTGATGACAAGGTGCTTCAATGCACCTTGCCATTTCAGAGACATAGTGGTATGTGGAGTCCTATCCTCAAGTCAAATCTTGTATGGAGTATGCTTGCAGATTCCTATATTCCACCGATTGTCTTGTTAAAAGATAAGCGAGGCGAGGATTCTAAGGGCAAGGATATCTTTGGTTATCAAGTTCTTGAAGGACAGCAGAGACTTATTACAACTTTGTTTCCATTTTTAAATGACGAATGGGCTTTACATGGTTCAGTTGAGCCAGTAGAAGTTGAGGGTTTTACATATGATATTGCCGGTAAGAAGTATTCAGAGCTTGAAGAGGAGCTTCAGGATATTATCAAAAATTACAGATTTACAGTACAGGCTATTGAGAATTATACGATGGAAGAAGCTGAAAAGTTGTACTTCAACATCAATAGTGGTGTAGCACTCTCAGCAATGCAGAAAGGTAAAGCCAAGCTTGGCAATGAACTGATGGAGTTTGTGAATACCTTACTCTCAGGAAATTTCTTTACACAGGCTATTAATATCACAGAGAAACAGGCTCTCAAAGAAGATGATTTGCTGATGCTAATGCAGGGCATGGCATTACTTGACCAGCGACACGAGCAGAGAGAGTTTAAGAATATCTCCGCAGCATCTATGCTTTCATATGCCGAGAGTATCAGGAACAGTTACAATGAAGAAAAACAGCAGATGATTATGGAAATCGTAGATTACCTTGATTCTTCATTTGAAAACAAAAATAAATTCCTGCGTAAAAACAATGTTCCTATTATTATCGTAATGTCAAAGATAGCCATTGAGAACAATGTAAAGCCTGAGCTTTTCAAGGCATTTATCAATGATTTTGCCAACGCTTTATATCCTGCATATGAAGAGGCAAGTGGCTCTGGCAATATTAAGATTGCAAATGTTATTCAGAGACTCAAGGTTATGTTTGTTGCCATGTGTAACTACTTTGGCTGGAATATTGATGAAATAGGCAAACCTTTTGAAAGTGAAGATGCATGGACTTGGGATGCAATAACTTCTGAAAACTCTGAGGCTGATGATGATAAAGCAAGTACTGATGAGGACTCGCCAGCTATGGGTAGTTTTATAAATGAGCCTACGGAAGAAGCTGTGGATACTGAAGATATGGACACAGAAGGCGATGATGCTGAGGAGGTTGTAGATGAAGCAGGAGAAAATTCAGGCATATCTGTTGAGAGTGAATAAGCTGTCGGGTGTAGTTTATAAAGGCTATCTTGCCGAGGTTGATAATACTTTGGAGGCTGAGCAGAGATATGTTAATTTTAATGAAGCCAATGGTCTTATCGCAGTAGTTAGTATCAGCAATGAAATTGATGTAATCTGCAATGATGAGGGCAAAATCAGAAATTTTCCAATCAACAGATTCTTGGTTAGTGATGATGGGGTTGTTCTTGATATGCTGGTTGGTAATATTATGTGTGTAAGGCATAACAGTGATGGCGAATTCACATCAATAAAAGAAGATGATATTCCTATTATTGAGAGTCATTTGATACCTCTGATGCCAGATAAAATGATAAACTATGAGGAGGCAGAGTAATATGTCATATCCAATCAATAAGAAGGAGGTTTACTCTGCAAGATATCCTAAAGGAACTATTGTAGAGCTTACAGAGCCTATTGATGATAAGTACAGTCCCAAAACTGTAGGTAGCAGATTTAAAGTAGATTATGTGGACGATGCCCTACAATTACAAGGTCACTGGTTGCCACCAGCATCAGGCAGTATTGCTATCATTATAGAGCAGGATAAATTCAAAGTAATAACCTAAAGCACAAAATAAGCGACTGTTTTGATTCAGTCGCTTTACTTATACAATCTATTATTCATGGTGAGAAGTATCAGGCTTTTTGTATTCTATAAGAGCTGATATATCTACATCCAGATAATCGCATAACTTACAGATTAGGTTGGTGTCCATTCTCTGGAATTCATCTCGGCAGTATCTGTTGAAGTTACTGCGAGGAATATCTAAATCTTTACAGATTTTATTTTTGGAGATACCTTTCTCTGCAAGAATTTCATTTATGCGTAAGTGTAAAGAACCATAGTTGCACATGAAAATTCTCCTTTACTTTTTACCATAAATTGTATATAATAAGTGCTGATACAATAACTCACTATATAGATACTCACTATATAGTGAGTATGGCATAAAACATGTAAAATATAAGGTTTTACATAATATTCAAAAGAAGGAGAGATATGTTTTATGAGAAAGAAAAAGTTTAAAGCCACAGCAGTTGCTCTGGCTATGGCAGCAGTAACAGCATTTTCAGTTGGTGGAAATTATGTATACGCAGATGCCAATTCCAATGCTGATATTGCTATTCAGGCGGAGGCAGTTTCTGAGTCAGTGGTATTACCTGTATCTGTTGCAAGTGAAGCCTGGATATACAGTGATGGCTCAAGAGAATTTGGAACGTGGAAAGCATTAAATATCAAGGTGAATGATACAATGTATCCACTGTCAAAGGATGGAGCAGTTAATGTAACATTCAGTAATGGTGATGAAATCAAGATATATTCAGGAGACTCATACGAATTATGGGAAGGAACTATCAGCATAAGTGGTGATGAAGTCAATGTGACAAGTCAGAATAATTTTTATAGTGGACATACAGGAACAACTCGATGGGGATGTAATCTTGTATATTCAGACGGTTCATTGATTTTAACTAAAACCCAAAATCATAATGGTGGAGGCGGTGTTGCATCCACACCTGGAAAAATATTTTATGATTATGATTTAACTGCAAAAACAGATGCTGGAGTTCCAATCGAAGGTGTTAGTGTTGTGGACGAAGGTTCTTATGGTAGAAGCAATAATTGGCTTGATATGATATGTTTTGGCTATATACAGGAGAATAATACATGGGGAAATGGTAATTCTTTTGATTTAGAAGAGGCTGAAGGCGGACGGTATTTTATAAATTCAAAAAGAGTTACAAATAAAAATGGTGTAATTGATATGTATCTTCCAGAAGAACTTAAGCATAGTGATACAGGCTTTGATGCAGATATTTATATTGGTGGAGATATATATGCTGAATTGTCAAAAGTTGGAAAAAAGAGAGTGTTTGTAAATAATGGTCTTGTTGATGTAACTATTAATGATGAATATTATGCATCTGTTACATCGTTTGGGTTAAATGCAACATTTAATACAATCGATACAGATGAAATTCTTGGAGATTATTATTACTATAGTGACGAACTTACAGATATTACATCTAATAATTCAGTTACACTTAAAGATACATTTGGCAATGATATTGCAGTTGTAACAATGGGAGTAAAGGAAACTGAAAAACAGCATCTTATAGGCAAAGAAAATGGAAATTATAAAGCTACAGGACTGGAACCTGTTGCAGATGTAAAAATGGCTGATGGTGTAACAGACTGGACAGTTTCAGTTACTACAGATGATGACACTTTCCATATCAATGCAGTAAGAAAGGCTTCAGAATCCAATACAGGTGATGGTACAACAAGTGATGGATCGACAACAGATAAGTATATCACTGATTTATCAAAGGCTGAATCACAAGTAGTTTCACTGGATACATTTGCTTTAATTTTGGCTGAGAATGCTACAAAAGATGTTATTATCAAGTCAAATAACAATGTAACGTTTACATTTGCAAAAGGCACTATGGCAAGTGTAGATGGCAAGACAGAGTATGATTTCTCTACATCAATTGTGAATGCATATGCGGATACAATGCCATCCTATATCACAAAGGATAATTTTGTATCACAGATTAACTATAACTACTCAGGCAAGTTACCAGCAACAGCAAACATCCGCTTCTATGCAGGAACAGAGTATGCAGGTCAGACACTTTATTATTCACTTATGAATGCTGACAATACTTTTGCAGAGGTTCAGGCAGTAGTAGTAGATGCTGATGGTTATATGACTGTAAAGCAAGACCATTGTTCAAGCTATGTTGTAACAAAGACAGAGCCAAAGTTACCAGATAACAAGGATTCAAAGACTGATGATGGAAATGCTTCTGCATCAGATAATAATACATCATCTGGAAATACTACTGTATCAACAGATAAGAACGCATCATCTGGAAATACAACAGCTACATCACCAAAGACTGGCGATATGACACCAATCGCAATTTATGTTGTGATGGCAGTTGCAGCAATGGGAGTAATCGTATTTGTAAAGAAACGCAAAACAGCTTAATTGAATATTAATATTATGAGCATAGTCAGACCAGTGATTCTTCGAAGTTGCTGGTCTTTTTGCATTTCATGAAGTATGCATGATTGCTCGGAACTGTTGTTTGTGGCTTGGCTTTGGCATCTGCCCACACAAGCTTTGTACTGGCATGTTGGTCACTTCCTCGTCTATGGTTGTACGCTCGCCACAAATGGCACACGCAGGCTCACAGGGGCAAGCGTTTATGATTGGTTCTGAATGCTTGGATGGTCTCGCAAAATAAGGGGGGGTAGATACCTAGCAGTGCTGTTTTTTTTATGCGTTTTAATATGAAATAAATTTGTTTTAATTCCTGCTTATGAGGGTTTGGAGTTAATCATATCTGAACAGAGTCATTCTTATCACGAATAAATATAATTTTATCTGAAATAATTTATACTGTGCTGGTTACAGTTATTCTGAAAATGTCTTAATCAGAACTGCCATGATTTTATATCAGCTTATTATGTACTAAGTGATTCTATCGTGAAATAATATATTCTGACTTTATAATGAGCAGGTCTTTGTTGTGTTCTGTCGGGCTGGTGATTGTTCTTGATAATAGCTTTTGTTTTAATCTGTTCTTCTATAGCAATATAAAATATTATTGCAATCGCAAATCAACAAATCCTTTTAGTGATTTCCCAAATTCCCAAGAAAATTGAATGATGTATAAATGCATAGATGTGAAAATATAGCAGTCATACAAAAACAAGAGACTGCTATGCAGAGATAAAAATAGTTGTATCTGTGTATAAATCAATATTATCTATAAGCCAGTTCTGTATTGCTTATCTGCTTTATCTAATTGCAAATCCTAAAGTATCCATAAGATTTTGAAATATTGACACAAGAGTGATTGGTGTCCTTGCTTGTGAAAATGAAACTGATTGGAAAAAGTGATGGAAATTGTAACATTTTCAGTAAATTTGAAACATCAAGCCTACCGAAACCTTGAATTATTGGCATTCCTGTTATTGGCTGAAAACTTAAATTGTTACCCAAAGTGATTGTTGGCTTTCTTCGCTATTTTGGAGAAAGGATTATCCTTTGGAAATCATACATAACCACCAAATGCCCTGCGTACTTTTTGGCAGAAATAGACACTTCAATAGCTTTGCACAAAGAGTTATAGTACCAGCAACCGTTCGGAAAGGTCTTAAAAAGTTCATTTGCTTGTATTTGCCTTATTTAGCCGATTTTATGGTTCAATGCCAAATACTCCGATGAGGCTTTTAAAAGTGGCACACAGCTCAAATTATGCGGTGGTATTTTGGACAGGCGGGTATATCGGTCTGAACTGGTGTAGGTACTGCGTTCATAAAACCATGCTTTTACGCACTATCAAATATGAGGGTAAAAAATGGTTCAGAAATGTGGTATTTGCTATTTGCGGAGGTTCGCTCAGTTACAGGGACTTTTACGAACGGAAATCAATATTTAATGGAAGGAGTCTTGCTACTATGGAATTTGGTTATGCACGAGTCAGCACTTCACATCAGAATACTGACAGGCAGATTGAAGCTTTGCTTGAGTATGGCATTCCAGAGAGAAATATCATTGTAGACAAGCAGTCTGGTAAGGATTTTGAAAGGGTGGGATATCTTGCTTTGAAGAATACAATGCTTCGAGCAGGAGATACCTTAGTTATCAAGGAACTGGACAGGCTTGGCAGAAACAAGCAGATGATAAAAGAAGAACTGGAGTGGCTCAAAGCTCACGAGATCCGAGTGAAAATCCTCAATGTTCCAACATCTCTGATGGAGTGTGATGGTCAGGATTGGATACTGGAAATGGTATCCAATATTCTTATTGAGGTTATGGCATCTATTGCAGAGGAGGAGAGACTGAAAAATCATCAACGCCAGTCTGAAGGAATACAGGCAGCTAAAAATAGGGGTGTTGTGTTTGGCAGACCTACTGTGAGAAAGCCAGAAAATTATGAGGCTGTTATGGAGAAGGTTGCAAGTGGGGATATGAAAGCTGTTGAAGCAATGCGAGAGATGGGGATTAAGAAAACTACTTTTTATAAGCTGAAAAAATTATATCCGATGGAGGTGACTGCATGAGTATCGAGGATGGTATCAGAAATTTTGTGAAAAAAAATCCTAAGTATAATATTTACGAAAACTACTCAGGTCGTGGAATGTTTGGCAGAACTTGTTTAGGTGTAGTAGTTAGCCAGCAGGGTTCGTTCATGGACTTTATTATTAAGCTCACAAAGTATCTGGATGACAATGGTATTGAAGATGTTGATTTCTCATTGGAGGGGGTATCCTACGATGCTTTGGGCTTAGACACGATTGTGTATTTTCCAAATATAGGGGTGATTGTGTATGACTAAGTTAGCAAAATGGCATGTTGAAGAAATTTTAGAAAATTTTGTGTTGGGAGGCTTTCCTGTAAAGGATGATGATAGGTTCTTAGCTTGCTCATCTATTCTTACATCTATGATTGATACTGTTGAGGTTGATGGGCCTAACAAGGCTTTTATTTTCCATACAATGTCTGGTAGAGAATACCTTTGTCCATTCGAGGATATTATATGGACTGATAGGTTTGCTGAATTTTCCAAAGACAATTTGGAGCGTTTAAAGGTTGTTCCACATTTTATAGACGAAGCAATAAAATTAGCCCATGAAAAAGAAAGTTCTTTTGTTGCTTGGTTAGAGAAGGAAATCTTTAATGGAGATTTATTCATTGAAATAGGAGCTGGTGGCATTTTAAATGTTCATTTAAAAAAATATGAAGATAAAGTTCATCGCCTAAGTAGTCAGAGACATATGGGAATGTTTAAGGATTCTTATCTATACCAGCTTTCAGGGATAGTTGATTTTCGTCATTATGAATTTATTGGCGGTTCAGTAAACACTTACCATATGAGCGATTCAATCAAGAGACTGGTTGTAAACAACATAGGTAGCAGACCTGTAACAATAGACAATATAATTTATAAGCATGGAGTAACTGTTACTCTTGTAACTGAAGAAAACCATCCAGAAGGACTGATTAGTCCTGATGCATTCAATGGAAAGAGTTTACTTAGTGATTTTATGGAAGGAGTTGATTTGCTTGATTAAAGTTATTCTTTACCACCCAGGACAATATGGTGTATTTAGTGATGATACATACCATGTATGTGAAGATGTGTATGCTAGATTTGAAATGCTTGTAGGGAATGAAGAATTTCCTTTTCGAGATGAGGCATCTATAGCTTTTCTAAAGAAGAGAAATTGCAGTTTCATAGAAGGTGATAGATATGCAATTCGTGATGGAGCTGATATTGATAGAGTTTTTCCTATCACATATATCAATAGGTGCGAGCAGGTAGGTCTTATTTTAATTAGCAATTCACAAAGGGATATCTATACGCATACGAAGCATCTTGACCGCTTGGTTATTAATGCTCTAAAGAAATTAGATATTGATATCTTACTTGCAGTATGTGTGGATGAGGATGATGTCTATGGTATTTTATCTGCAGTAAAAGATTTTGAAGCAGTTAATTTTGACTATGATGAAAACTTATTTACTTTCTGTCGTAAGTTTGAGTATGACTGGAAACGAGACCTGCCAGATATAGCTCAATTAATAGACATGAAATATCCAGAGGGTTGTGAAGTTATCTTAACTTACAAAGAATGGTTTGAGGCTGGTGTAATTTGTGATAAGAAAATATTTGCAAAAACACTTTTAAAAGAAAAGCTGAGAAGTAGAAGACTTGCTATTATGTTGATTGACTTTATGAAAGACAAGTCAGTCAGGTTGTCAAAAATCAATTCAACAAAGAACCCAGATACTAGACTTCTTTTTGATGACCTGCCATCTGTTGCAGATGATGTAAAGAGGACATTTTATCTAATTATTGATATTGATGAAACTATCCGCAGTGAAAGAGATATAGTTGATTATTGTATCTATGGTGGTTGGATAAATAAAGAGTTTGTCGAGGTGTTGGGTAAGGAAGAAGCCTTACCTATATTTGAGGACTTGATTCCATTTATTCTTAGAGAGGAGATGATTTTATGTGGCTGAGTTACCATGTTCCTTGTTTCTATATTAATCGGGGTAGTATATGTGCCTGTTTCAACAAAGATTTCAAAGCAGAGCTTTTAAAAGGTTTAGAAAAAGAGGGAGTTACCTATATTAAGCTGGAAACAGTCAAAGTAAAAATGGGTGATGATTTTGTGGATGAGGAGATTTTAAGTTTTTATACAGATGATAAAAATACACATGAAAAACTACAGACTTTCCTCGATATTTTTGATGATGCAGTTAATAAGTATGAGTCAGATTTAAAGCAGGATTGTTATTTCTTTGAGTTTGATGGGTGCATGTTATATACGCATTGTTCAGGGAAAGTCACAAGAAGTCGTGGTCGTATTTCACCAGTAATTAGAAAACTTGAAGAAGTATGGAGAGAGCATCCAGATCTGCGTTTGGGACAGCTTTTGATTGATTGTGCAGGTGGCAAGGATTTATTTAACTTGGAAGATGATGAGCTGATGGAGGCAATGGAAAGGTTTGGTGATAATCTATGAAAACTGTTATGTAGATTCTGGGTGTTGTAATTTTTGTGGCGGTATCTAATTATACAATTAAATTAAGAGACTTGTATTGAAGGCATTTTTGCAGAAGTGTTTGTATTATTATATTTCTGTAAAGATGTCTTTATTATTATGAGATTCCGTTCTTTTACATGATTTGACTAAACGGCATGTCAGAGTTAACATCACGACACCTTTTGGAGGTACTTATGCCATTGCCTATGGCTGATATTGTTGCATTATTAAGCCTTGTGTTTAGCTGGGGAATGGACAGTATCTTACGAAAGGGAGGTACTGTAATTATGGATGGTACTAATAATGTAACAATGTCTGTAGATACAGATATTCTCGTTAAGCTTTTTTTGAAAATGCTTAACAATGAAAATCTAATTAACAACAAGACATATTTAGCAGCAGAGGCTGAGGTGAAGAAAGGAGAGAATACATATGTCGATTAGAAGTAAATTTAATGAAGATGAGATAAGGAACCTTGATAAGGAAAAATATATGTATAATGTATCCTTTGATGATATTATGCAATATTCTGATAAGGTCTTTGATGTTGCAGCATTGATTAGAGAGTCAACTGATTCAGAGGAACAGCAGAGAGCATTTGCTGTACAGAGAGATGTTGTCCTTGATTTAATATCAAAGAAAGATAATTTTAGATTAGACAAGAATAATATTTTTGAAGAACTTGGTAAGTCAGGACTTAAAGCGGTTGATAGACCTGCATTTCAATTAATGTGTAATAGGGCAAGCCAGTATAAATTTGATATTCTTATTGTGGATGCAGTAAGTAGACTTGCTCGAAGTATAAGAGAATTATTTGATGTTATTTATGATTTCCAAGAATTGGGAATTGGAATAATTATCTTAAAAGAGAAGTACTGGACATATAATATGACTCATACTGATATCTTGAGACTTGCAATTGATGCAGGACTTGCACAAGCAGAGTCTATGAATACAGGGTGCAGAGTTGGAGATCATATGCTGGAGTTGGCTAAGAAAGGACAACTTCTTGGTGGTGATATGTTTGGATATCGTCTAAAAAAAGCAGTTGATGATATGGGAAATCGTATGCCGAATAAGAATTCTCTTGTTCAAGAACCAGTAGAAGCTTATGTAGTTAAGACCATATTTGATTTGTACACTTCTGATGATAAAGATATTGCAAAGACATCAAGTTCAATTTGTAAGTATCTCATTGAAAATAATATGAGAACATATAAGGGGGACTTGAGATGGACGCCATCAAAAGTAATCAGAATTCTAGCAAATACCAAATACATGGGGTATCAGTTGCCAGAAAAGAGTAAAGTGATTGATACTGTGAGAAAGAAGAAGGTATTGACTCATATAGAACCTGTTAAGGATGTGTTAGATGCCAATGGAAATTTGATTGAGAAAGGAAATTTGGTTAGGATTTCTTGCGAGCCTATTGTGTCAGAAGAAACATGGTGGAAGGCTTATGATAGAAGAATGAGTCGTTCATCTAAAGGTTCGGAGAACATAAAAGGACGCAAAAGCGGTTTGAGAGTATCTGCTGATGCTCTTGGACGCAAGGCATATTGTAGCTGTGGATATTGTCTTAGCAGACAGTATACACATACAGCTACAGAAACAAAATCTGCAACTTATCGTTATAAGTGTAGGTGGCAAGTTGACCATGCAAGCAAGTACACAATTGAAGCAGCATTAAAGGAGAATAATGTTGTATGTGATAATCCAGCAGTTAGCGATGTAAAGCTTTGGTTGTGTGAAAAGCAGGTATTTTCATATATGTTTAAGAATGGCAAGTCGGCTGTTCTTCAGGCTTTGGAAATTATACAACGTTGCAAACAGGATGAAGAGGTTTTGAAAGATGGAACTTCTTTGCAGACATTGGAGTCTAGGAGAGATGAATTGAAGAAAAAGCGTAAGAAACTATTGGCATTGTCATTGGAAGATGATTACGATATGAACGATTATAAAGAGCTGAAAGCAGAAATTGATGATGAGATTGCAACTATTGATGATTCGATTGCTCATTTTGAGATTGAGAAAGCAAAGCAGCAGAAGAAAGCATTTAATATTGAAGATATTAGACAGAGATTAAATACAATCATTAATCTTCGAGACTATAAGGTAAGTGATGAAGTTATAGATATGTTTGTGGAGCGTATCATTTATCGTGGAGTTGTTGACGGTAATGATGAGTTTGTCTGGGTGATGAATTTATCGAGAGAGTGTACAGATACATCCGCTAAGTATAAGATTCGAGGTTACGATAAAAATTATGCGGATTCTCTTAAGAGTGATAAGAATTTTAATATTGTTGCTCGTATGCTGATTCCAATGGAAGAGTGTAAACGTTTTTGTCAGGAAGAGGCAGGCAGACGATTTAAGAAGAAGTATTGGAATCCTATTACAATTAAGATTGCAATTGCATAATATGATGAAACTATTAAGGGCTGAGCAGAATTTGCTTGGCTCTTTTTATATATAAAGAAAACTCAGATGATTACCTGAGTTTCCTTGAATTCTTGTATCTATTTTCAAGTTTATCTTTGTTTTTAGTTAAGAACTCTTGATAGTTTGGATATTGTGAGGTGATTTGTTGCAGTTCAAAGTTTACCTCATTAATAAGGAAATTTTTTAGCTTTTTGGAGGTTTTCCTAAATTTAAGAATATCCAATAGATTATCTGTGGCAAAAAGAGCCTTGTCATTCCAAAACACAGTTGTAATGATTAAACCATTGTAGGCTGAGTAAACAGCATAGATTTTTTGGTCATTGCTATTGCATGAATATCCCCAAATGAATGGCTCTAATAATGTTATAACATTTTGGTCAAAGCCTAAATCTTTCAAAGTAAAAATGTAAGTTTCAATATTTTGCAATGACTCTGGGGTAGAGTTGAAAAGAGCATTCTCATAGCTTGAAATCATTTCACCAAAACATTGTGGGACTTTTGGTGAGGGTACAGGTTCTGCAACAGTAATATTGTCAGTTCTTATTTGATTCAAATATTTATGTAATCTTTTTTCTAAATTTTCATATGTGCTACGCATATGGGTGTCAGCAAATGAATTTAGGATATATAAGTCATCATATAGCATTCTCCATGCAATAGATATAATGTAATTTTGAATTCCGTTATATTTAGTGGGAAGAGTGCCATCATTAGAATTAAGATATTTGTCAAGAAATTTTTTAGTGAATTCTACCTCATATTTGCTAAATTGTTCTTCACAGTCATGGCAAAGCATAGGCTTTTTTTCGCCATCCTGATAGATTTGATTTAATTTGTTGAAATTGCGGAAACGTGAATTATCATAGGATTTTGTTCTTGTGTATACTAATTTAGGGATTATGTGGCTTTGTTGTAATGACATATTATCCCTGCCACATAATGCACATTTGCCAATAATTTCTTTTTTGGACATAAGTTCATCTTCCTATTCTGTCAAGCCCAAATCTATTGATTTTACTGGCTTTGACGTATTTTATTTACCACTAAAACAGAGCCGATAGTGATGAATATCGTAGTATCTTGTACCGAATAGCTTAAATATGGGTATCACTTTAAAAGCATCCATTCTGTTTGCTTTATAAAGGCTATTTTCCCTCTGCTAAACTATGATGATGAACCTTCCGTGTCTAAGGGGATCGTATCCCAACTTCCTTCGTCCCATCTATCCATACACCGAGTGCCAGCCAAGCTCCTAGACGGGGTCGTGCCCCATGGTGAAAACCGATGCCGGCTACAGCTCTTGTTTTTATTTGATTAGTTACCGACCTGCCTTCGCTCATAACGGTACTGATTAATTCAGTGGACGCGATACCGCTTTTTACTCAGTTGGTCTTGATATGGATGCAGTTCTGTCTCAAACTCCATCATTTACGGGTTTCCTATCCAGAACCCTGCCCAGCCTCTGGTCTGCCAGAAGCTCGGTAAGGCTCTGGAAATGTATTGCTTTCTTTTCTATGCAGCTGCCTGCACTGTATTGCCCTGTGGATATCTGATATCCCTCAGCATTCTCTCCGGGTCATATTTCATCCCAGTGTTCAGAATCGTATAAATGACTCTGAGAATCTTGCAGGCTATCACAACAAGTGACTGCAGCTTTTTCAGCGGATTCATGCTTCTTGTCGTATAATACGCATGCAGCTGTTTGAATTCAACGGCATGTGCCACTGCTGATTTTGCAGCCTGAAACAGCCAGTATCGTAGTCTCTTGCGTCCTCTGTGACTGATTTTTGTCTGTCCCTTATGCTTGCCGGAACTGCAGGCTACAAGCCCCATTCCACTCAGCTTCTGTATTTCCTTTACATCATCAAATCTGCTGATATCTCCCATCTCCGCAAGAATTCCTGCAAGGATGTTTTCGCCAACTCCGTTGATTTCCAGGATATTTTCTGCATGTGGTATTTCCATGCATTTCTGATGCAGTACATTTTCAATCTCCGCCAGTTGTTCATCCAACTGTATGATTTGTTCTACAAACCATTTGATGGATTCTCTTCCGGCATCTGTTCCTCCGGTCAGCCCTACGCTTTTCTTTGCATAGTCTACGATTACTCTGGCTCTGCTATAGCCTCGTCCACGAAGCTTTGCTTCATGCCAAAGGCTTTTCAGCCCTTCTTCATCCAACTCCACGATATCAGATGGTATCGGAGCCACCTTCAGAATCTCCAGTGTAAATGCTCCATCAATCTTTCCAAAAGCGTCCATATATTCCGGAAAGTAAATCTTCATTTCA